>JADMIO011285646.1_pt1 | contig 23920 bp, 26 predicted proteins | sample 8958161 | NCBI WGS metagenome assembly JADMIO01 (sample SAMN16585339, study PRJNA669376) | soil metagenome | isolation source: Crop rotation soil | place: USA: Cullars Rotation, Alabama | collected 2011
GCCGCGACTTCAAGTCACGTGAATTCCAAGCTTCGGATCCCACTGTGCTGGAAAGCGGTTGTTCAGGGCGTCCGTGATGTAGATATCGCCGTTGGTCGCGAAGCCCATACCCCGGGGGTTCGAGAACTGCGACTCGGTGGCGATGACTTCTTCGGGGCCGTAGCCACCCTGCGCAGAGGCGCGGGTGATACCACCCATCGTCTGGATGTGACCGGCGGGGCCGGGGGGTGTCGGCACGGCCTGAGCGGGCGAGGCGATGAGACCCGCGCCAGCCGCCATCAGCGCCGCGACCGCTGCCGCGATGCCGCGGCTACGCCGCTTCTGAGACGGGTACGACATTCTGTTGTCCTCCAGGGGGGAGCGAGGGTTGTTCGGGGGTTACTTCGGGGGACTGCAAACGGGGTACCGCGGGGGTTGCGCCGCTCTGGCCGGTGGTTGGCACCATGAGGGGAGACCGCGGGCGCCCGGCCGCGCTTTTGGGTCTGGCTAGGAGTACGAGGGCCTGACCCCCGATTCCTGCTTTTTCAACAGTTCCTTGATGTGTCCCCTGACAACTCGCGCCGGTCCTAACCTGCCCTTCGATGATCAAAGTTCGCGTCGTGGGCGATATCAGCGAGGCCGATCTGGCCGAGGTTCGCGACCTTCTCGAGGCTGTGGGCCGCTTCGACGACCACGAGGCCCTCGGCGAGCACAAGTGGCTCGACCTGGTGCACGGCGGCCGGCCCCGCTTCACGGGCTTCATCGCCGAGGACCCGCCCCACCCCCACCCGGTCGGTTACGCCCATTTGTCCACCGAGGGAGAGGGTCCTCCGCCCCATTGGGGGCTCGAGGTCGTCGTCGACCCCCAGCACCGGGGCATCGGGGTGGAGGTGGCCCTGGTCGAGGCGGCGCTGGAGCACGCCACCGAGCACGGCGGCGGCCGGGTGCACTTCTGGGTGTTTCGTCCCACCCAGATCCACGATGCTCTCGCTCACCGGCTCGGGTTCGAGCGGGGGCGGGAGCTGTTCCAGATGCGCCGCCCCCTGCCGCATCCCGAAGCGCCCCGCTGGCCGGCGGGCACCGTCGTGCGCCGTTTCGTCCCCGGGCGCGACGAAGACGCCTGGCTGGCGGTCAACAACCGGGCCTTCGAAGGTCACGTGGAGCAGGGCGGCTGGACCAGGGAGACCCTCGGCCAGCGGATGGGGGAGCCGTGGTTCGACCCGTCCGGCTTCCTGCTGTCCGAGCGCGACGGCGCGCTGACCGGCTTCTGCTGGACCAAGGTCCATCCGGACGGGCTGGGCGAGATCTACGTCATCGCCGTCGACCCCGGCGCCCAGGGAACGGGCCTCGGCAAGGCCCTCGTGCTCGGCGGTCTCGCCAGCCTGGCCGAGCGGGGGATCACCACCGGGATGCTGTACGTCGACGCCGCCAACGAGAGCGCCGTCGGCCTCTACCGCCACCTCGGCTTCGAGGTGCACCACGTCGACCGGGCCTACGTCGCCGAGCTGCGATGACCACCCGGTACGGGGCCGCCCCCGACGAGATCGCCGAGCTGCTGTCGAGCTGGGGCGAGCCGAAGTACCGCCTCCGACAGATCTGGGACGGGCTGTACAAGCGGCGGGCGCCGCTCGAGGAGCTCACGGATCTGAGCGTGCCGTTGCGGGAGCGCCTCGACGAGGCGCTGCCGCTCGCCCTGGCGCCCGTCCACACGAGCGCCGCCGACCGGGGCGACACGCTCAAGTGGCTCTGGGGCGCCGCAGGTGGGGCGTCGGTCGAGACGGTCCTCATGCTCTATCCGCAGCGGGCGACCGTGTGCGTGTCGACCCAGGCGGGGTGCGCCATGGGCTGCACCTTCTGCGCCACCGGCCAGGCCGGGTTCGAGCGGCACCTCGAGGCCGGGGAGGTGGTCGAGCAGGTCGTGCGGGCCCAGCACGCCAGCGCGCAGAGGGTCGGCAACGTCGTCTTCATGGGCATGGGCGAGCCCCTGGCCAACTACGACGCCACCTGGGCGTCGGTCGAACGCCTCCACGACGACCTCGGGATCTCGGCCCGCCACATCACCGTGTCGACCGTCGGCGTGGTGCCCGGCATGCGCCGTCTGGCGGAGGAGCGGCTGCCGGTGACGTTGGCGGTGTCGCTCCACGCCCCCGACGACGACCTGCGGGACGAGCTCGTCCCGCTCAACCGGCGCTACCCGCTCGGCGAGGTGCTCTCCGCCGCCCGCGACTATCTGGCCCATTCCGGACGCCGGCTCAGCTTCGAGTACGCCATGATCGGCGGCGTCAACGACTCGCCGGCCCAGGCCGACGCACTGGCCCGCCGGCTGCGGGGGTTCTCGCCGGCGGCGCACGTCAACCTCATCCCGCTCAACCCCACACCCGGATTCGGCGCCCCCGCCAGCCCGCCCTACAAGGTGGCGGCCTTCGCCGAGCGGCTCCGCCAGGGCGGGGTGGGCGCCACCATCCGCCGGAACCGGGGGACCGACATCGACGCCGCCTGCGGCCAGCTCCGGGCCCGCCACGCCCCGGCGGCACCCTCCAGCCGAAGTGCTCCTGTCACAATGGGGCGCCGACGAGGAGGATCCTGACGTGGCCGGACCGCAGCGCTTCTTTGATCCATCGCAGCCCCAGACGCTCCAGATGGCGACGCTGGTCCTCTACTTCCAGGGCGCCTTCTACTTTCTCGGGCTGGTCCTGCTCTACGCCGCGGGCTACGGCGCCGCCGGCTACGGGATCGCCAACGGCAAGAAGTGGGGCTACGGGCTGGGCCTGGCGGTGGCGATCCTGCGCCTCGTCGACCTCGTCGCCGGCTCGACGATCGACAACGTGATCCGCCACAACACCATCGAGCTCATGTTCTCGGTGGCCCTGCTGGCGCTGATCCTCCACCCGCAGAGCCGGGAGTACCAGAAGATCTGGTTCTCGTAGCGCCCCGGTAGCCGGCGGCGGTCCACCTCCTGACGGGGAGGTGGCGTCTAAATTACAAGCTTGTGATTTCGGTCCTCGACCGGCCCGCGGGCGTCACGGTTGCCGACCAGCTCGGCGCCGGGCCTGGAACCACCGCCGGGGTCCTCGGGCTGCTGATCACGCTGCTGGGGTTCGCCGGTGTGATGGTCCTGGCCCAGCCCCGTCCGGAGAAGGCGGCGGCGATGGAGCCGGCGGCGGCCGTCACGCCGATCGGCACGCTGGCCGTGCCGGCGGGGCCTCCACCCCCGCCGGCGCCGGCGCTGCCCCGCGGCAAGGGGATGTGGCTCCACTACCTCCGCCAGGCGGCGGGGAACGATCCCGTCCAGCTCGTGGCCAAGGCGAAGGAGACCGGCCTCACCCACGTGTACCTCCGGCTCGGCTCCTCGAAGGACGGGTTCTACGGCGGCGCCGACCTCAACCGGCTGCTCCCGGTGGCCCACGCCGCCGGCCTGGCCGTGGTCGGGTGGGACTTCCCCTACCTCTTCGACCCCGAGGCCGACGCCCGCCGGGGCGCCGAGGAGATCGCCTACACCACGCCCGACGGGCACCGGATCGACGCCTTCTCGGCCGACATCGAGACCCGCCACGAGGGTGTGAACATCTCGGTTCCGGGGGCCGACACCTACAGCCGCCGCCTGCGGGAGCTGGCCGGCCCCGGATACCCGCTGATCGCCACCGTGCCCCGACCCCGCTACAACCGCGGCTACCCGTTCGCCGAGATCGTGCGGCAGTTCGACGCCGTGGCGCCGATGGTCTACTGGCTGGCCCGCGACCCGGGCGTCGAAGTCGACCAGGCGGTGGAAGACCTGGTGGGGCTGGGCAAGCCCGTGATGCCGGTCGGCCAGGCCTACGATGCGGGCCCTGAGGGCGGACCGCCCGGCCCGCCGCCGAAGGAGCACCTCGTGCGCTTCATCCAGGCTGCGCAGTCCCGGGGGGTGACCACGTACTCGTTCTGGGTCTGGCACACCGCCACGCCGGACCACTGGGCGGCGATACGGGAGGCTCCCGTCCGCAGCCCGAACCAGCCGTAGCTTTGCCGGACTGTCGAAGCGTGTCCCCGAACGTCGTACCCGCGTCCTGCCTGGCCCTGCTCCTGGCGCTGACGGCCTGCACGGGCGACGGGAGCGGCCCGGCGGCCCTGCCGGACTCCGATCCGGCGGTGGCCACCACCGTCGCCGCCGGCGCGGCGGCCCCCACCCCAGCCCCGGCGCCGGCCCCGACGACGACGAGCACGGCCGCACCGGTCGCTCCGCCCCCGGCTGCGCCGGCCGATGCTTCGACGACCACGACCACGACCACCGTTCCGGCGGACGGGCGCCTCTTGCCGGGGATGTCGGGGGAGCCGGTGCGAGCGCTGCAGGAGCGCCTGGTCGCCCTGCACTACGCCCCGGGGCCCGTCGACGGCCGCTACGGCGCTGGGCTCACCTCGGCGGTCATGGCCTTTCAGAAAGTGGCCGGCATGCCCCGCACCGGCCGGGCCACGGCCGACGTCCTCGGCGCCATCGCCGCCGCCACCGACCCGGCGCCGATGCTGCCCGACGGCGGCCCGACCCGCATCGAGATCGACTTCAAGCGCCACGTCCTCTTCTTCTGGAAGGACGCTGCGCTGCAGCGCATCATCCCCGTCTCCACCGGCAACGGAAAGCGCTACTGCGAAGACGGCATCTGCGGTGTGGCCGTCACCCCGAGCGGATCGTTCCGCATCGAGCGGCGCATCAAGGGCCAGCGCAAGAGCTACCTCGGCGTGCTCTACGACCCGCTGTACTTCTACGGGGGCTACGCCATCCACGGCTCCCCGTCGGTGCCGGGCTATCCCGCCTCCCACGGTTGCGTGCGCGTCCCGATGCACGTGTCGCGCTGGCTGTTCGACAACGTCCCCAACCGCACGCCCGTCTACCTGATCGGCGGGAAGCGCCCGGCCACCCCGCCGCCCGACTCGCAGCCGACGCCCCCGCCCCCGGAAGACGGCCCGCCACCCCAGCCGGCGCCATCCGGCTGAACGGACCTGACCGCCGGGTTGCGTCCGGGACAGACCCGGAAGCAACCCGGCGGTTCAGGCCCTGAAGGTTCTGCCTAGAGGCCCGGGCCCGGCTCGGTGACCTTGACGGTCCCCTTCATCCCGGGATCCTGCGTGCACTTGTAGGTGAAGGTCCCCGCCTTCTTGAACGGGTACGACCACTCCAGCCCGGGGCTGACGGGCCCGGAGTCGAACGACCCGTCGTCGGCCGTCACGGTGTGGGCGTGCTGCCCACCGTTCTTCCACGACACGGCCTCGCCGGCCTTGATCGTGACCTCCGCCGGGTCGTACGCGCCGTCGGTCATCGTGACCTTGGCGCCCTCGGCGACACCGTAGAGAGGACGCGGAGCCGCCTCAGCCGGCGCCACGACACTCTGGACCAAACCAAAACTGGCGACGGATGCTGCTACCGCCAGGGCCGCCACCATCGACCGCTTTGCCTTGTGCACCGTGACCCCCCTTATCGAGTGTCCCGGCCGGAGCGCGGATGCTCCAGGGGGACAAAACGGTCGTTACCCCCCCAAAGTCGGTTCCAGTCCTAACCAGGCGATCGCCGACTGGTGCGACCGCACCGCCGGGTCAGGGCCGCCCGGCTCAGTTGCGCTCGGCGTAGTCGGGCTTGCCGTTCCCGTTGCTGTCGGCGGTGCCCTCGACGGCGTCGGGACGGCCGTCGGCGTCGCTGTCGGGGTCGCGGAAGTCGGGGGTCCCGTCACCGTCGGTGTCGACGTCGCCTTCGGTGGCGTCGGGGATCCCGTCGCCGTCGCTGTCGAGATCGACGAAGTCGGCGATCCGGTCGCCGTCGGTGTCGACCGTGCCCTCGATTGCGTCGGGAATGGAGTCGCCGTCGCTGTCGAGGTCCCGGAAGTTCGGCGTTCCGTCGTGGTCGGTGTCGGTGGCGGTCTCGACGGCGTCGGGGATCTTGTCGTTGTCGCTGTCGGGGTCCCGGAAGTTGGGGACTTTGTCGCCGTCGGCGTCGGCCGTGCCCTCGACACGGTCGGGGAGTCCGTCGCCGTCGGCATCGGGATCGACGAAGTCGGCCAGTCCGTCGCGGTCGGTGTCGGCCGCCCCCTCGACGACGTCGGAGATGCCGTCGCGGTCACTGTCGAAGTCGACGTAGTCCGGCGATCCGTCGGAGTCGGTGTCGGTTGTGCCCTCGACCTTGTCGGCAACGGTGTCGTTGTCGCTGTCGGGGTCGTAGCAGTCGCGGATGCCGTCGCCGTCGGTGTCGGCGATCCCCTCGACCCGGTCGGGAATGGTGTCGTTGTCGCTGTCGGCGTCGAGGTAGTTCGGGACCCCGTCGTGGTCGAAGTCCGACAGGCCCTCGGCAACGTCGGGAATGCCGTCGCCGTCGCTGTCGGGATCGTCGGAGTTGGCGACGCCGTCGCGGTCGGGGTCACCGCCCCCTTCGACGACGTCGAGGATGCCGTCCCCGTCGTCGTCGGGATCGACGGCGTTCGGAATCCCGTCGCCGTCCTCGTCCTGGACGCCGGTGGTCCGGTCCGGCACGCCGTCCCCGTTGCTGTCAGTGTCGCGGTAGTTGGGGACGCCGTCACCGTCCGGATCGGACGCCCCCTCCACAGTGTCGGGGATCCCGTCGTTGTCGCTGTCGAGGTCGAGGACGTCGGGCCGGCCGTCGCCGTCCGAGTCCACCGGTGTCGCCGGGTGCGGGCCGGCCTCGACGAAGTCGGGAATCAGGTCGCCGTCGCTGTCCGTGTCCCGGAAGTCGGGGAGCCCGGCCTGGTCGGTCTCGACGGGAGCGGCCGGGTCCGGACCCGCCTCGACGGTGTCGGGGATACCGTCACCGTCGCTGTCGGTGTCCCGGTAGTCGGGCACCCCGTCGGTGTCGGTTTCGGTGTTCCCCTCGACGCCGTCGGGGATCCGGTCGTCGTCGCTGTCCCGATCGCGGTAGTCGGGCGTGCCGTCGCCGTCGGAGTCGGCCGGCGGTCCGGGTTCGACGAAGTTCCTCTCCTCGTCGTCAGGCACGCCGTCGTCGTCGCGGTCGATGTCCGTGGAGCTGATCGGGGTCGGGCGGGTCTCGACCCGGTCGGGGATCGTGTCGGCGTCGCTGTCGGCGTCCAGGTAGTCCGGAGTCCCGTCGCTGTCGGAGTCGACGGGGGCGGTGCCGCCGGCGCCGCTCGCCGCGGTCGCTCCAGCCGCTGCTTCCGTGCGGTCGGCGATGGTGTCGCCGTCGCTGTCGATGTCCCGCCAGGCACCGAGCCCGTCGGCATCGGGGTCGACCGTGCCTTCGACGGCGTCGGGAATCCCGTCGGCGTCGCTGTCGAGGTCGACGAAGTCCGCCGTGCCGTCCCGATCGGAGTCGAGCGGGACCGCCGGCGAAGGCCCGGCCTCCACCGAATCGGCAATCCCGTCCCCGTCGCTGTCGAGGTCGCGGTAGTTCGCCGTTCCGTCGCGATCCGGATCGCCGATGCTCTCGACGGCGTCGGGCACCCCGTCGGCATCGCTGTCGAGGTCGAGATAATCGGGTTGCCCGTCGTGGTCGGTGTCGACGGTTCCCTCGACCGCATCCGGAATCCCGTCCCTGTCGCTGTCGAGAGCCGCGCTCGCCCCCGCCCCCGTCAGGTGCCATGCGTTGAACGCCAGGAGGGCGGTCGCAAGGACCGCCAACGGCTTCCACCGGCCGATGCCCATGAGGCACCTTGGCGCGCCCGGCGCTCCCTGCCCATTGCCGCACCCTGAATTTCAGGAACCTTCAGTCCGTGGGGTCAGCGGAACTGCGGCATCACCTGTTCGGCGAAGAGCGACATCGTCGTCCGGTCGGGATAGTCGTTGCACCAGGGAATGACGTAGGTGCAGCCGAGTTCCACGTAACGGGCGAGCTTCTCGGCGACCTGCTCCGGTGTCCCGACGAGGTTCCCGGCCGACCACGAGTCGAACTCCTCACCCCAGATCGAACCCGCCCGGCCGGCGGCGACGACCTCCCGGATCTCCGCTTCGCTCTCGCGGACGAGCAGGTCGGGGCTCCACGACTTGCCGATCTCCTCCTCGTCACGCCCGACGGCCTTGCAGTGCTCTTTCAGCACCTCCCGCTTCGCCGCCCACTCCTCGGGCTTGCCGCCGAAGTTCGACCAGTCGGCGAGCCGGGCCACGACGCGCAGCGTGAGTTGCTCCCCGCCGCCGCCGATCCACACCGGTGGGCGCGGCGACTGCACCGGCTTCGGCTCGCACTGGGCCCGCTGCAGCGTGAAGTACTTCCCCTCGTAGGTCGTCTCCGGCTCCGTCCACATCGAGGTGACGATCTCGACGGTCTCCCGCATGCGGCCGATCCGCTCCTTCGGCTCGGGAAACTCGAAGCCGTAGCCGGCGAACTCGTTGCGGTACCACCCGGCGCCGATGCCCCAGTCCAGGCGCCCGCCCGACATGACGTCGATGTTCGACGTGATCTTGGCCAGCAGCGCCGGTGGCCGGTACAGCGCGCAGCCCACCATCTGCCCGAGCCGCACCCGGCTCGTGACCTCGGTCAGTGCCGCCATCACGGTCCAGCACTCGAACACCGCCTCGTGCGACGGCTTCGGCACGTTGTGGAAGTGGTCGTAGACCCAGATCGAGTCGTACCCCGCCGCCTCGATCGCCCGGGCGGTGTCCTTCGCCTGCTCCCAGGCCGCCGGCGCGTCAGGAGCGCCCCGCAACTCCCGCTTCCAGCCCTGCGGAATGAAACAACCGAAACCGATCCTGGGCACGGCACCACTCTCCTCGGACGGGGGACGAGTGACGCTACTTCCCCGAGTGTCGCCTCCGAACGCCCCGAACGTCGTCGCCAAGGCACTGCGGCCGAGATCGGCGCCATAGCTTCGACAGGTCGGCGACCCGGCGGCGGGCGCGGAGACACGAGAGGGGATCGGCATGTCGCAGGCCATCGAGGTGGGCGAACAGTTCCTGGCGGCGTGGTCGAAGGACGACCCGCAGGCCCTGCTGGATCTGTGCAGCGAAGATTGCGTCTACGAGGACGTGACCGTGGCGGCGGTCCTCCGCAGCCACACGGAGCTGCGCGGCTTCTTCGAGATGTTCCGGGAGGTCCTGCCGGATATGAGCTTCACACCGGATGGGATCAGGGGTTGCGAGGGAGGCGTCACCGTCGAGTGGACGGTGACCGGCACGCACCGCGGCAACGCCCCGGGGCTCCCACCCGCGACGAACAAGTACGCCGAGGTACGGGGCGTTTCCGTGATCGACCTCGACGGGGACGGCCTGATCAGGGGCGTGCGGGACTACTGGGACGCGGCGACGTGGTTCCGCCAGCTCGGTCTGATGCAATAGTGGGCCTATGAGCCCACGAGCAGCCAAGCCGACCCGCCTGCCCGGCGGTGGCCTCTCGATGGCCACCGAACCGGACTTCTTCGTCAAGCAGGGCGACTTCCAGAATCTGGCGGCCGGTCGGCCCACCCTCTTCTACCGGGGTCTCGAGAAGGCCCGGTCGGACTGGGAGGCGGGCTGGCGCGACCTGTTCCTCGGGTCCTTCCCGGGGTCGGTCGACGCCGTCGACGCGGCCCTCGGCTTCGATCCCGAAGCGCCCGGCGACAGCGAAGCGGACGACGAAGACGAGGCGGACGGGCCCGAAGCCGGCTAGCCCGCCGGCCAGTCCGGGTCGAGCTGGTGGAGGAACTCGGCGCAGCGCGCCTCTTCGTCGGTCTCGCCGATGCGCCCGGCCTGGCGCCGCAGGCCGTCGAGCGCCCGGAGGAACCCGAGGTTCTCGGGGTGGGCGGAGCGGACGTAGCCCGATCCTCGCCATCCGGCGCCCCGCAGGGCGTCGAGCCCCCGGTGGTACCCGACCCGGAAGGCCGCGTATGCCTCCACGTCGTCCCGGGCGTACTCGCCGAGCCGGGCCCACCCGTCGAGGAACCGGGGGAAGCGGGCCACGACGGCGGCGATGGCGTCCCGACGGGCGGCACCGTCGAGGGTCAGCGCCTGTTCGAGGCCCTCCCGGGCCTCCGCCGGCGCCGGCGGCAGCACCGTCTCGGGCAACCCTCCGGGCGTGAACTGGATCGGGTGGTCGGACACGCCCCGAAACTATCCCGCCGTCAGGAGACGGCGGGATAGATGGCGAAGCCGGGTTGCTTGACCCGCATGCCGGTTCCGGCGGTGTCGTCGACCGGGGTGCTGGCGATCCGCGTGAAGTTTCCGGCGACGTACAGCTGGTTGGCGCCGACGAGGACGGCGTAGGGCCCCTCGCTGGTGTCGGCCTGCGCCGTGAACGAGGTGTCGATCCGGGCCTTGCCGGTGTTCTTCCCGTTGACGATCTCACCCGAGGCGTAGAAGGCGGCCAGGTGCCGGCTCTGCGTGCCGTCGGGGCAGCTCACGCCGGTGTGACCGTCGCCGAGATCGCGGATGTCGAGGCAGGGGTCGTTCGGGTCCGGGACGGTGTGGTCGTAGTGCCCGACGACGTAGACCCGTTCGGACGTCGCCGCCACGGCCATGACGTCGCCGTCCATGTTGCCCCGCCACAGCTGCGTGGTCTTGCCGCCCGGAACCCAGGCGATCACACGCCCGCCGGCGCCGCCGGAAGCGGTGAAGATCAGGTTCGTGGCGTTGACGCCGATCCGGCGGGGGTCGCTGGGGTAGGCGGTCATCCCGAAGACGGGCCGCGAGCTGTTGCTCGCCTGCTCCGGCTGCCACGGGGTGAGCGAGCCGGTGGCCGGGTCGAGGGCGATCAGGCCGCTGTGCTGGTGCTTCTCGTCGGCGACGTGGTCGTAGCCGAAGTGCAGGAAGCTGCCGCCGACCATGAGGTACTGGCCGTCGGGGGTGACCAGCAGCGAGGTGATGACGCCGGTCGGGTCGCTGGTGGTGACCGGCGCGTCGTTGCGCTTGCCGGTGTGGCCTTCGAACCGGCCGGGGTACCGGGGCGGCGGGACGAAGCCGGTGTCGAGCGCACCGGTGGCGGCGTCGAGGGCGGCGAGCTGCGGCTGGGCGAGCGTGCCGAGCCGGCTGAACCCACCGGCGATGTAGAGCCGCGAGCCGGCCTGGGCGATGGCGGCGACGTACCCGCTGGGTTCCGGCGGCGTGAACGATCGGTCGATCTGCCCGGTCACCGGGTCGAGCGCCACGAGCCGGGGCCGGGTTTCGCCGTTGACCTTGCGGAACTCGCCGCCGACGTACAGGCGGCGCCCGTCCGGCGAACGGAACAGCGTCCGCACCGGGCCGTCGAGTTTCACCGTGGCGTTGAACGCCGAACCGGGCACCGGAGCGCCGTTGCCGTCGAGCTGGGCGAGATAGGCCATCGGCACACCGGAGGGCGTCCGCTCCCGGTCGTCACGGACCAGGTCGGTGAACTCGCCGCCGATGTAGACGCGGTCGCCGATCTCGGCGATGGCGGAGACCTTCTGCGAGTAGGGGTACACCGTTCCGCCGGTGGAGTTCACGAAGCTGCGGTTCATGTCGGTCGGCGTGCCCCACGAGAGCTTGGCCGTCGACGAGAACGTCACCGGGCCGTTGTAGGGCGGGAACGTCGGGCCGGTCGTGGTGGTGGTCGTCGTGGTGGTCGTCGTCGTGACCGGACCGGTCGTGGTCACCGTCGTGGCCGGCGGCGTGACCGTCCCCGTCGTCGTCGGCGTGGTGGAACCGGGGACGCCGGTTCCCGGTGCGGGGACGCCACTCGGCACGAGGGCGGCGGCGGCCGGAACGGCAGCCATCCCCACGATCGGGCGGTTCGGCGCCTTGGCGAGGCCGCCGAGGTCGGTCGCGCTGCCGAAGGCGAGGAGCTCGCCGGTGGAGCTGGCCTGCCAGTAGCCCGCCCCGTCGGGGCTCGGCACCATGCCCGTCACGTTGCGGCTGGCCGCCGGGCGGGCGCCGAGGAACTTGGCGTCGCCGTAGGCGAAGATCCCGCCGTCGGCCGAGCTGAACCAGTACCCGTTCCCGGACGGCGTGGCGGCCATGGCCGTGATCGGCCGGGCCAGCGCCGCGCCGCCGGCGGAACCGTGGAACTTGGCGTCGCCGAAGGCGAAGATGCCGCCGTCGGACGCCACGAACCAGTAGCCCTGGCCCGACGGCGTCGGGGCCATGCCCACGATCGGCTTGTTGAGCTTGACGGCGCCGGTCGACCCGAAGAAGCCGGCATCGCCGAAGGCGAAGATCCCGCCGTCGGAGGCGACGAGCCAGTAGCCGTTGCCGGACGGGGTGGGAGCCATGCCGACGATCGGCCGGTTGAGTTTCACGGCGCCGGTCGAGCCGAAGAACTTGGCGTCGCCGAAGGCGAAGATGCCGCCGTCCGTCGCCACCATCCAGTAGCCCTGGCCGGTCGGCGTGGCGGCGATCCCGACGATCGGCTGGTTGAGCCGGATCGCCCCGGTGGATCCGAAGAACTTGGCGTCGCCGAAGGCGAAGATGCCGCCGTCGGAGCCGACCATCCAGTAGCCCGGCGCGGCCGTGGCGCTGGCCGGCGTGACGGCCGCCTGAGCGACGGACACGCCCGGAAGGAAGGCGGCCACGGCCAGGGCCGCAACGGCGGCCACCCGACGGCGCAATTTGGTGGTGAAGGGAATCACAGGCGCGTCTCTCTTGGAAAGGCAGCCGCGAGACGGGGGGAAACGCGGCCAATGGGGGTGAATGGTCGACCGTCTGCGCCACATGGGGGGAGGCGCGCGCCGGTCCGCCTTCAGGATTACGAGACGATGACGCGGATTCCTGCCTCGGGCTCCCCGCCGGCCCGGACGCCGCCGCTTCACAAACTCCTCACATTCGCCTCGCGGTCGCTTCATGCGCGGAGCCGATCATCCGGGTGAAGAAGTACGGACCCCGCTCCAAGGAGGAGCCATGCGTCGCCGCCTCATCGTCGCGGTCATCGCCGTCACCGGGATCGCCACCGCCGGGATCGCCTACGCCGACAACCAGCCCGCCGACCCGTCCATCGCCGTCACGCGGGCCGCCGCCACCGGCGCCGCAGTGCCAGCCGCCGCCGGGGGCCGGGGCGGCGTGCTGAAGGGCGCCATCCATGGCGACCTGCTCGTCCGGAACAAGGACGGCTCGACCCGCACCGTCACCTTCGACCGCGGGAAGGTCAGCTCGGTGTCGGCGTCGGCGATCACGATCGAGCGGCCCGACGGCGTGTCGGTGTCCCGGGACCTCACGGACCAGACCGTCTTCAACGGGACTCCGCGGGAGCAACTGGCCAGCGGCACGCCCGTCATCGTGGTCTCGGAAGGCCAGGCCGCCACCCACGTGGTGAGCAAGGGCGCACAGGCCCAGAAGCGCCAGGAGCGCCGGGAGAAGCGCAAGGAGCGCCGCGAGCAGCGCCAGGAGAAGCGCCAGGAGCGGCGGGCCGGCAAGGGCGCCGGTGCAGGCGGGGCGGGAGCGACCCCCGGAACGTCGGCGCCCGCGGTCGGGCCGTCGTCGGTGGCAGATGACGGTTTGGAGACGATCGTCTCCTAGCGGGAACGAAGCGGGGGCGGCCGTCGTTTCAACAGGTACGAGGCGGGCCGCTCAGGTTCACCCCGTACCGCCAAGCTCGGGGATCCGCCGCCCCGACAGGCACGGAGGGCGGCGCCGAACAGGCGCCGCCCTCTGCTTCCGAAATCCCGCGTAACGTCCGGCCAGACCCCTGCGGCCGGGCGTTACTGCGAGCTCGCCAGCTCCGACAGCGCCGTGAGCGCCCGGTCGATGGTCCGCCCGGCGGTGGTCAGTGCCCGGTCCGCCTCGAAGAGCTCGGCGGCCACCGCGCTGTCGGGCGTGCCCTGGTAGGTCAGGGCGATCTTCTCGACCCGGGCCCGCAGCTCTTCCAGCTGTGACCGCACACTCGAAAGCTCCGCCTGATGAGAGGACGCACTCATGCCCGGCAGGCTAGGCGCTCGTTATCGAGCGGCGGGATCGCAGAGCCTCCCGGTACTCTGGCTGTTCCGATGCTGACCCGTCTCGACCTGCGCGGCCGCACCGGCGACGACGTCGCCCGGGCTCTGGCGCGCCCCGATGCCGACGGCGGCGAAGGCCCGCTCGACGCCGTCCGGGAGATCATCGCCGACGTCCGCAAGCGGGGCGACGAGGCCCTGCGGGACCTGACGGCCCGCTTCGACGGCGTCCAGCTCGAAGACCTCAAGGTCCCCCGGGGCGACCTGTCGTACGCCCTGGCCGAGATCCCCCCGGGCTTCCGGGAGGCCCTCGAGTTCTCCCGCGACCAGATCATGGCCTACCACCGCACCCAGGTGGAGGAGGAGACCCGCCACGAGCGGGAGGGCATCGTCATCCGCAACCTCGTCCGGCCGGTCGACCGGGCCGGCTGCTACGTGCCCGGCGGGCGGGCCGTGTACCCGTCCACCGTCCTCATGACGGCCATCCCGGCCCAGGTCGCCGGCGTGCCCGAGATCGCCCTGTGCGTCCCGCCCGGGCCCGACGGCAGCGTCCCCCAGGCCACCCTGGCCGCCGCCGCCCTCCTCGGCCTCGAGGAGGTCTACCGGGTGGGCGGCGCCCAGGCCATCGCCGCCATGGCCTACGGCACGGAGTCGATCAAGCCGGTCGACGTCATCGTCGGCCCCGGCAACGTCTACGTGACCCTGGCCAAGCGGGAGGTGGCCGGGGTCGTCGGTATCGAGGCCACCGCCGGGCCGTCGGAGCTGGTCGTGGTGGCCGACGAGTCGGCCCCGGCCGACTTCGTGGCCATCGACCTCATGGCCCAGGCCGAGCACGGCCCGAACGGCGCCGCCCTCCTCGTCACGTGGTCCGAGACCCTGGCCGACGACGTCGCCGCCTCCATCGACCGGCTCCTGGCCGAGTCGTCGCGCCGGGCCGACACCGAGGCGACGCTGCGCAGCGGCGGCTCGATCGTCCTGGTCGACGGCCCCGAACAGGCCATGGAGGTCGCCAACCACGTCGCTCCCGAGCACCTCGAGCTCATGAACGCCGACCCGGCGGCGCTCGTGCCGCTCGTCCGGCACGCCGGCGCCGTGTTCTGCGGCCAGTTCGCCCCCGCCGCCGTCGGCGACTACGTCGCCGGCGTCAACCACGTGCTGCCCACCGCCCGCACCGCCCGGTTCTCGTCGGCGCTGCGGGTGGCCAACTTCTGCAAGCACCTCCACGTCGTGGGGCTCGACGAGAGCGCCCTCGGCCGCGTGGCGCCGTACGTCGCCGCCTTCGCCGACACCGAAGGCCTCGAGGCCCACGCCAAGTCCGTCCGCCTGCGCGGGAACAGGAAGTGACTGGCCCCAAACGGCGCGACGACCTGGGCGATCTCGAGGGGTACCACTCGCCGCAGGTCGACGTCGCCGTCCGCCTCAACACCAACGAGAGCCCGTACGCGCCGCCGCCGGAGTTCTTCGAGGCGTGGACGGCGGAGGTCAGCGCCGCCTCCGCCCACCGCTACCCCGACCGGGCCGCCCGCCGTCTGCGCTCGGCGCTCGGTGAGTTCCTCGGTGTCCCGCCCGGGCGGGTGTTCTGCGCCAACGGCTCCAACGAGGTCCTCCAGACGCTGCTGCTGACCTACGGCGGTCCGGGCCGCACCGCGCTGGTGTTCGAGCCTTCGTACGTGCTCCACGCCCACATCGCCCGCATCACCGGGACGGGCGTGATGACCGGCGAGCGGGAGGCCGACTACACGCTCGATCCGGACAACGCCGCCTGGGTCGTCGACCGCCACGAGCCGGACGTCGTGTTCCTCACGACCCCGAACAACCCGACGGGGATGGTCGAGCCGCGGGCGACCGTCGAGTCGCTGCTGGACATGATCGTCCGGCGGTCGAAGCCCGGCCTGCTGGTCATCGACGAGGCCTACGCCGAGTTCTCGCCCTGGAGCGCCATCGACCTCGTCGCCGACCACGTGCCGCTCGTCGTGTCCCGCACGTACTCCAAGGTCTGGTCGATGGCGGCGTTCCGGCTCGGGTTCTGCGTCGCTCCGGAGCGGATCGTCGACGAGCTCGAGATGGTCGTGCTCCCGTACCACCTCTCGGTGCCGACCCAGGTCGCCGGCACGGTCGCCCTGCGCTTCACCGGCGACATGGACAACCGGGTCGCGTCGATCAAGACCGAACGCGACCGCGTCGGCGCGGCGCTGGCCGCCCTCGACGGCGTCGAGGCGTTCCCGTCCGGCGCCAACTTCATCCTCTTCCGAACCGCCGACGGGCAGGCGACGTGGGAAGGGCTGCTCGAGGCCGGCGTCCTCGTCCGCAACTTCGCCCGCTGGCCCCGGCTCGACAACTGCCTGCGGGTCACGATCGGTCTGCCGCAAGAGAACGACGCCTTCCTGGCGGCGCTGAAGGAGGTCTTAGCCCAGTGACTGAGCACGAAGGCCAGGCAAAGCCGCCGAGCAGAAGTCGGGTGGCGGAGAAGAAGCGGTCGACCAAGGAGACGGAGATCTCCGTCCGGATCGACCTCGACGGCACCGGCAAGGCGAAGGTCTCGACCGGCATCCCGTTCTTCGACCACATGCTGGAGCAGATCGGCCGCCACGGCGGCTTCGACCTCGAGCTCACCGCCCGCGGCGACCTCGACGTCGACACCCACCACACCATCGAGGACACCGGCATCGTCCTCGGAGCGGCGTTCGCCGAGGCGCTGGGCGACAAGGTCGGCATCCGCCGCTTCGCCTCCTACCTGCTCCCCCTCGACGAGGCGCTCATCCAGGTGGCGCTCGACCTGTCCGGTCGCCCGTTCCTCGTCTACGAGGTCGACAACCCCACGCAGATGATCGGCACGTTCGACCCGCAGCTGGCCGAGGAGTTCTTCCGGGCCTTCGTCACCTCGGCCGGGATCACGCTCCACGTCAAGAGCCTCTCGGGGAAGAACGGCCACCACATCGTCGAAGCATCGTTCAAGGGCGTCGCCCGGGCGCTGCGCGACGCCGTCCGGGTCGAGGGCGGCGACATCCCCTCCACCAAAGAGGTGTTGTGAGTACTCCAATTTCCTTCGATCAAGGAACAGCAGCAGGAAATTGGAGTACTCATTGATCGCGGTTCTCGACTACGGGATCGGCAACCTCCGCTCGGCCGAGAAAGCGTTGCAGCACCTCGGGGTCGACGCCGCGCTGACCACCGACCCGGCCGTCGCCCGCCAGGCCCGCGGCGTCGTGCTGCCCGGCGTCGGCGCCTTCGGTCGCTGCATGGAACAGCTGCGGGAGTCCGGCCTCGAGCCGGTGGTGCACGAAGCCGTCGAAGCCGGCAAGCCGTTCCTCGGCATCTGTGTCGGGATGCAGATGCTCTTCGACGCCAGCGAGGAATCGCCCGGCACCAAGGGCCTCGGCATCCTCCCCGGCGAGGTCCGCAAGCTGACCGTGACGACGGAACGCCTGCCCCACATGGGATGGAACACACTCGAGATCCGGACGGGCTCGAAGCTCTTCGACGGCATCGACGACGGCAGCTGGCTGTACTTCGTGCACTCCTTCGCGCCCGTCCCCGAAGACGACGCGGTCATCGCCGCCACGACCGAGTACGGCGGCACCGTCGTCGCCGCGGTCGAGCAGGGATCGCTGTGGGCCACCCAGTTCCACCCGGAGAAGAGCGCCGAGAAGGGCCTGCGGCTGCTCCGGAACTTCGCCGAGGCCTGCGCCCAGGAAGACCCGGCCGGGTGACCGAGCTCTATCCCGCCATCGATCTCCGGGCCGGACGGGCCGTCCGGCTGCTGCGGGGCGACTACGCCGCCGAGACCGTGTACTCCGACGACCCCGTGGCGATCGCCCGGGGGTTCGAAGCGGCCGGCGCCCGCTGGATCCACGTCGTCGACCTCGACGCCGCCCGCAGCGGCGAGGCCGGCAACCTCGAGTACGTCGCCGCTATCGTCCGCAGCGTCCGCTGCGAGGTGGAGACCGGCGGCGGCGTCCGGTCCGTCGAAGCGGCCGAGCGCCTGATCGACGCCGGCGTCAGCCGCGTGATCATCGGCACGGCGGCGGTCGAGCGGCCCGAGCTCGTCACCGAACTCGCCGGCCGCTACCCCGGTCGCGTCGCCGTGGGCCTCGACGCCCGGGGGCGCCAGGTGGCCGTGAAGGGCTGGACGGAGACCACCGGCGCCGACCTCGTCGAGCTGGCCCGGCGTTTCGAGGCGGAGGGCGTCGCCGCCCTGATCGTCACCGAGATCGGGCGCGACGGCACCATGGAGGGTCCGGACCTCGACCAGCTCGGCGCCGTGCTCGACGCCACGTCGTCGATCGACGTCATCGCCAGCGGCGGGGTCGGCACGCTCGACGACATCCGGGCCCTGGCGAAGCTCCGGGCCGGCGGCAACGGTGGCCGCCCCCTGGCCGGTGTCATCGCCGGACGGGCCATCTACGAAGGCCGGTTCACGGTCGAGGAGGCGCTGGCGTGCTTGGCGCCCGGGTGATCCCCTGCCTCGACGTCACCGCCGGCCGGGTGGTGAAGGGCGTCAACTTCGTCGGCCTGCGCGACGCCGGCGACCCGGTCGAGCTCGCCGCCCGCTACGACGCCGAGGGCGCCGACGAGCTCGTCTTCCTCGACATCACGGCCAGCTCCGACGCCCGGGAGACGATGGTCGACGTGGTCGCCCGGGTCGCCGAGCAGGTCTTCATCCCCTTCACCGTGGGCGGCGGGCTCAACGACGCCGGCGCCGTCCGCAAGATGCTCCGGGCGGGCGCCGACAAGGTGTCGTTCAACACCCGGGCGGTGGCGACCCCCGAGATCGTGGCCAGCTCCGCCGACGAGTTCGGCTCCCAGTGCATCGTGGTGGCCATCGACGCCCGGCGGGCCGCCCGGGGCTGGGAGGTCTACACCCACGGCGGCCGCAAGCCCACCGGGCTCGACGCCGTCTCCTGGGCCGAGGAGGTCGTCGGTCTCGGCGCGGGGGAGATCCTCCTCACGTCGATGGACCGCGACGGCACCAAGGCCGGCTACGACTGCGACCTCCTCCGGGCGGTGGGCGAGGCGGTCCCCGTCCCCGTCATCGCGAGCGGTGGCGTCGGGACCCTCGAGCACCTCTACGAAGGGCTGGCCGAGGGCGGCGCCAGCGCCGTGCTGGCGGCGTCGATCTTCCACTTCGGGCAGCACACGGTGGGGGAGGCCAAGGAGTATCTCGCCGCGAGGGGTATCCCCGTCCGCCGGTGACGGCTCTGTGACGATCCTGAGTTGGGTCTTCCGGTTCCGCCCGTTGTTCTGTACCTTGGCTCGAAACCGAAGCTGGCCTGAACGAGGCCGGCCGCGACACGGGGGTGGTAATGCAAGACCCAGTGCTCGACGAGGGTTTCATGCGGCGCTACCGGGAGCTGCTCGACGCAGAGGACAATGCGTTCGACGAGCTCGAGCACGCCTATGAAGACGGCGACCGGGAGCATTTCGAGACCGATTTCGCCGCCTGGCAGACGGTTCTCAGCCGCAAGATCGCCTTCCTCGAACGCCGGGGCATCGCCACCGAGTCGCCGTTCGCCTCCCGCTCGGCGTAGTCAAAGACCCTCCCCACTACGATGGCGGTGTGTCCACCGCCTTCACAGCCACGCCCATCACCGCCTCGCCTGACGCCCTGGCCACGGTCAAGTACGACGCCAACGGCCTCGTACCGGCCATCATCCAGGAGGCGGGGACGGGGGCCGTCCTCATGCTCGCCTACATGAACGAGGACGCCCTCCGGCAGACGCTCGACACCGGCCGCACGTGGTTCTGGTCCCGGAGCCGCCAGGAGTACTGGTGCAAGGGTGAGACGTCGGGTGACCGGCAGTACGTGCGGGAGGCCTATTACGACTGCGACGGCGACACGCTGCTGTTCGTCGTCGACCAGGAAGGGAAGGGCGCCTGCCACACCGGCGAACGGACGTGCTTCTTCCGCAGCTTCGCCGACCCCGCCGGCTGAGGCCGGCGCGCCCTCCGGATGGCTGAGCCGCTCCGCCCGTCCCCCACCGAGTTCGCCGAGCTGGCCCGGACCTCCACGGTGGTCCCGGTGTGGCGCGAGGTGCTGGCCGACCTCGAGACGCCGGTCTCCGTCTTCCTGAAGCTGGTCGGCAACGGTGAAGGATTCCTGCTCGAGTCCGTGGAGCACGGCGAGCGGTGGGGCCGCTACTCGTTCGTCGGCCGGGACCCGTCGCTGACGCTCATCGCCCGCGGCGGCACGGTCCAGTGGCTGGAAGCCGAGGAGGAGGCCGGCCTGGCTGCCGGCCTGCCCGAGGATCGCGGCGCCCTCGGCGCCCTCGAGGCGCTGCTGGCCCGGTTCCGGGCCCCGAGCCTGCCCGACCTCCCGCCCTTTCACGGCGGCATCGTCGGCTGGCTCGGCTACGACATCGTGCGGGAGATCGAACGCCTGCCCGACATCCCGGCCACGGATCCCGGCCTGCCCGACGCCGTCATGTCGCTGACCGGCCATGTCGCGGCCTTCGACCACTTCCGCCAGCGGATCTACCTGATCGAGAACGTGCTCATCCGGGAGGGGGCGATCGAAGCCGACGTCGCCGCGGCCTACGACGCCGCCGCCGCGCGGCTCGACTCGCTCGTCGACGACCTCGCCCGCCCGCTGCCCTACCAGCCGGTGGCGCCCCCCACCGACATCGCCGAGGGCGGCGAGCTGCCCGCCTTCAAGTCGTCGATGGCCGGCGGCGCCTACGGCCGGGCCGTCGAGGTCGCCCGGGAGCACATCCTGGCCGGCGACATCTTCCAGGTGGTGCTGGCCCAGCGGTTCGACTTCGACCTCGGCTGTGACCCGTTCGACGTCTACCGGGTGCTGCGCCAGGTCAACCCGTCGCCCTACATGTACTTCCTGAAGGGGGCGGACGGGATCACGATCTGCGGGTCGTCGCCGGAGCCCATGGTGCAGCTGCTGGACGGGCGGGTCATCAGCCGGCCCATCGCCGGGACCCGCCGCCGGGGGCGCGACGACGCCGCCGACAAGCGACTGGCCGGCGAGCTGCTCGAACACCCGAAGGAACGGGCCGAGCACGTGATGCTGGTCGACCTGGCCCGCAACGACGTGGGGCGGGTCGTTCGCTTCGGCACCGAACGGGTCGACGAGCTGATGACGCTGGAGCGCTACAGCCACGTGATGCACCTGACCTCCCAGGTGTCAGGGGAGCTGCGACCGGGCCAGGGCCCGGTCGACGTGCTGCGGGCGACGTTCCCGGCCGGCACGGTCTCCGGGGCGCCGAAGGTGCGGGCGATGGAGATCATCGACGAGCTCGAGCCGGTCAAGCGGGGGCCGTACGCCGGGGTGGTCGGCTACGTCGACTTCTCCGGGAACCTCGACACCGCCATCGCCATCCGCACGATGATCGTCGACTCCGCCGGGGGCGCCTCGGTCTCGGCCGGCGCCGGCATCGTGGCCGACTCCGACCCCGCCGCCGAAGACCTGGAATGTCACAACAAGGCCCGGGCCATCCTGGCCTCGGCCGCCGCCGCCCGGAACATGCGGGCCCGTCCCCAACCGACGGAGGCCTGGTGAACGAGCGCCGAAGCGAAGCCGTCGACGATCTGGGAGTCGAGGTCGTCGCCGACTACGGCGACCCCGCCGCCGAGGAGCGGGCCTTCAGCCACGGCGCGGCGCTGGCCGACCGCAACGGCCGGGGAGCCGTGCTCGTCGACGGGCCCGAGGCGCTCAAGTTCCTGCAGAGTCTCCTCTCCCAGGACATCGACAAGCTCGGGGACGGCCAGGGTGCCCACGCCCTGCTCCTGCAACCCCAGGGCAAGCTCGACACCGATCTGCGGTTCCTGCGGGTCGGGGACGCCGCCTGGCTGGACTGCGAGGTCGGCCGCGGCGAGGCGCTGGTCGCCTCGTTGCGCCGCTTCAAGATCCGGATCAAAGCCGAGATCACCGACCGGACCGGCCAGTGGGGCTGCCTCACGCTGCGGGGCCCGGAGGTGGCCGGGAAGCTGACCGCGGCCGGCGCTCCGCCGCTGCCCGAGGAGCTGCACGCCCACGTCCCGTGGGGCGCCGGCGCCGCGGAGAGCCGCCTGGTGCGGGCGGACTGGCCCGGCGGGCCGCCGGGAGCCGACGTCGTAGGGCCGGTCGACGAACTGGCGGCGATCCGGGAAACGCTCCTGGCGGCCGGGTTCACGCCCGCCGGGTTCCGGGCCTACGAGGCGGCCCGGGTGCGGGCCGGGGTGGCTCGCCAGGGCTTGGATCTCGATGAGAAGACGATCCCGCAGGAGGCGTTCCTCGAGCTCGACGCCGTATCCTTCACGAAGGGCTGCTTCCTGGGGCAGGAGCTGGTCTGCCGGATCGACTCCCGGGGCCACGTCAACCGTCTGTTGCGGGGCATCCGGATCGCTGACGCCGGCATTGCCACCACACCGCCCGCCGGAGCGGGCATCGTGGTGGACGGCAAGGAGGTAGGGACGCTGACGACGGTGGCCCGATCGGAACAGGGCGTGGTGGCGCTGGGCTACGTCCGGCGCGAGGTCGAGGTGCCGGCCGACGTCCTCGTACGGTGGGACGGCGGCGAGGCCCCGGCCGTGGCCGACGCGCTCCCGGAGCGGGCATGACCGGGGTCCGGCGGCTGACCGCCGTCGTCGCCGGGGTCGGGGCGCTCCTGTTGCCGCTGCTGGCCGGCTGCTCCAAGGACGAGGGCAAGGCGCTACCGGCGCCGAAGCCGGCCGAGACCACGTCGACGACCGAGCCGATCAACCTCACCAACGTCTCGCTGGAGCCGATCGCCGTGGCCGGCAAGCCGACCTCGACCACCCGTCCGCTCGGCGGCGGGAAGGCCACGATCTTCGGCAAGGTCGTCGACGCCGACGGCCGTCCGGTGCCGGGGGCCCTCGTGCGGGCGACGTACTACGGCGATCCGGAGAAGCCCGAGGTCATCGAGGCCCTCGCCCTGGAGGACGGGACCTACCGGTTCGAGCAGGTGCTCGGCGGCCGCTGGCGCGTCCGGGCCTGGAAGGCGCCGGAGCTGGCCACCCTCGAGGACAACACGTTCTTCCTCGGCTACAGCGAACAGCACCAGCTCGACCTCAAGGTGAAGGCGGCCGTCGACTACGTCGTCACGTCGAACATGGCGCCCAGCCCGCCGTTCATCGGTACGCCGGTGGAGCTGGCCGTGGCGATCTACAGCCAGTCGGTCGACCAGGACGGCGTCGTGCACCGCGCGCCGATCGGCGGGGCGGCGATCACGCTGAACATCACCGGCAACTGGTCGCTGGTCGGCGACCCCACGCAGGCCACGGAGCCGAGCGGCCGGGCCGCCTGGCAGCTCACCTGCAACGAGGTGGGCGTCCAGACGATCACCGCCATCGTCGCCGGGCGGGAGTGGCCGCTGAACGTGCCGCCGTGCCACGACCCGATGGAGACGACCACGACGTCGAGCACGACGACGACGCTGCCTCCGGGGGTGACGACGAGCTCGACGAAGCCGAAGTCGAAGACGTCGTCGTCGACGAGCTCGACCCGTCCGCCGTCCTACGCCACGACGTCGACCCGCCCGAAGAGCTCGACCCGCTAGACCCGCCGCCCGGCGTTCCTGGTGCACGACAGGTGTTCGTCAGGAACGCAGGTTGGCTCCGGGCGTGCCCGGCGCAAGCCGCCGGCGTTCCTGGTGCGCGACAGGTGTTCGTCAGGAACGCAGGTTGGCGCCGGCCGCCGCGGGAGCGGCCGCCGGGAGCACCACGACGAACCCGGTTCCGCCCTGCGCGGTGGCCTGCACGTCGACCCGTCCCCCCATCGCCGTGACCAGCTCGCGCACGATGGCCAGGCCGAGGCCCGTTCCGACCTTGCGGCCGGGCTGGCGGCGCGACGTGTAGAGCCGCTCGAACACGCGGGGCAGGTCGGCGGGGTCGATGCCGGGCCCGTCGTCGGCCACGGTGATCTCGACTCCGGCCGGCGCCCCCGGCCGATCGCCCGCCACCGTCGCGGTCACCTCCACCGTCGTGGCGGCGTACTTCAGCGCGTTCTCGACGAGATTCGCCACCACCTGGGCCAGGCGCTCGGGGTCGGCGGTCGCCATGGCCGGCCCCGTGCCGGCGGTCACGACCAGCCGCAGTCCGGCCTCCCGGGCGGCGGGCTCCAGCGCCGCCGCCGAGTGGCGGGCGATCTCGCCGACGTCGACCGGTACCGGGTGGAGGGAGAACTCGCGGGCGTCGAGGCGGGCCAGCTCCAGGAGGTC
>JADMIO010604115.1_pt1 | contig 23918 bp, 19 predicted proteins | sample 8958161 | NCBI WGS metagenome assembly JADMIO01 (sample SAMN16585339, study PRJNA669376) | soil metagenome | isolation source: Crop rotation soil | place: USA: Cullars Rotation, Alabama | collected 2011
CGAGCTGGGGTGCGGTCCCCGCCGCGGTTTTCTGCCAGGAGAGAGCCTCATCCGTAGTCTGCTGAAGTCCGGGACCCGTGGTGGAAGGCTGGACGCTCCAGGTGACTTTTCCCGCTTGCCGTTGAACCACCAGCCACAGCGGCTGATCCTGCGAAAGTGGCAGCTCCGCTGGAAGCGGGGTGGTAAGCCATTGCGGATCGTCCGCCGGCTTGCGCCGCACAGTAATCTTGAGCGGCGCAGGCAGGAGCGAATGCAGGCCGGGCTTTCCGGATAAGTCGTCGCGAATGTCGACCAAGACATCGGCAGTGTCGGTCTGAGGAGTCAGCAGAAGATCGATCCCGATAATATTCAGGTTCTTGGGAAGCGTGAATGGCTGCGCCTGAGCTTGTGGGCGATTGGCCTCTGGAGTAATGTCCACCTCCAGGCCGGTCAGCTCAGGCGCCAGCGGGCCAAAGGCGATGCGCGTGTCGTCGAAGGCGCCCTGAAAGCGCACCGCGCTGCGCCCGGCCACGGCTGCGGATCCGACGGGAAGATCGAACTGGAATTGTGTGGCCGCTCCCACCGGAATGGCATCAACGTGGAAGCCCATCACCGATTCCGGCACGTTCTGCAAGGGTTTCTGCGCCTGTTGAACGTCGAGGCTGATCTTGATTTGCAGGCGCGAAATCGAATCCGAGTGAACGGTCAACGGTACGTCATAAAAGCCGTTCTCGACTTTGGCCGAGCCCAGGAATTCGCCCAAAAGGTTGGCAAAATCGATGCTCTCCTCGGGTGCGGTCATGAGGCCGAGGAAGGTGTGAAAGACCGGATCGCTTCCGAGGCGCAGACTGACGTTTTCAGGGACGCTCCGAATCTGGACCTCCGTAATATTCGGGGCGGCCGCACCGATTCGTGCGATCTTGAAGCGCGCAACCACAAAGGAGGGCAGGGAAACCAGCCCGTCCAGCTTGATGCCGAAGCGTGTGTCTCCGGGAGTGAAGATGGCGCCGTGCTCGTTGATTTCTACGTAGGCGCCGCCCGGATCTATTTGGAGGGTGCCGGGGAACGCAGCGTTCACTCCGGAAATCTGCGCGGCCGCCATTGTTCTCCGGGCGCGAAAATCAACTTCAACAAAATCGGCTCCCTGGACTCTGTTCGCTCCCCAGGTAGGGCCGGCGCCGGAAAATACGATGTGCTCCACGAAAGAATCATTGGGGTTGACCGTAGAGGCACCAGGGTCCACGGGTGTGACGGCTACCCGCGCGTTCACCACCTTGGCGCCTTCCGGGATAGTACGGATGTGGATAGTGCGGTCGCCCTCGAAGGGTATCTGCGCTCCATCCCATTCCACCGTGAGCAGCATCGCTGTACCTTCTGTTCTTCGTGACTAGACTTTCAGGAGAAGCATCACAGGCAGCTCCACCGGCATTGGGTCGACGCCCGTGTAAGTGATTCCCAACGTGTTGAAATCGTATTGATCCACGCGCACGTCCGGCGGGAGTGTATTCGCCACGAGGGGAGGAGCCGGAAACTGTGCGTTGATGGTCTTGGCCGGCCGGGTCTGGAACCAGATCTCGTCCCAATCGCCGCGCTTCTTCAGTTCGTCCACGGTGCGCTTCTCGCCGCAGCAGCGATCGAACCAGGGCGAGTGGCAATCCCGGTCATCATCGAAGCGGTCATTCGGCTTGTTATAGAAGGCGTCCCAGAACTCCGTCTCCAGGTCGTCCAGCGTGGTGTTGCTGTCGTATTTGACGTCGTAGATGCGCAGCATCTCGCTAAATGCAATGCGATGAACCGTGCCGCCTTCTTCGATCGGAATCGATTTGATGGCGTTATTCTCATCCTTGAAACGGATCGATCTCTCGCTGCTATGGTAGAGATAGAACAGCACTGTGTGGACTTCCTTGACGTCGTCTTCGGAGCAGACCACGTTGAATTCCTGGAGCTGATAGATATCGGTCACCGGAAAGTCTTTCAGTCCGTGCTCGACAATCGATTCCTTGCCGGCAGTCAGCATTTTGAAAACTCTCATATATCCCGTCCTCTTGTTGAGCTCCTGTAGAGCTGCGTCGATGATTTCTTTTGTTATTTGTTCCGGAGTTTTGCCGCCGAGTTTCGTGGCATCATCCGATTTCTCAACTTCCTTTTTGTCTGCGATGGCTTTGTCTACTTTGTCCTTGATGTCCTTCTGAATCCGGACCTGAACTTCGTTCCAGTCTTCCGCGGTTATCAAGTCCTTGGGATGTCGTTCGATGTAGGGTGTAACGGTATCTGGCATATCTGCACCTCAATTAGTCGGAATCTCCTGCACGGCTGCGAGTAACTTTTGCACTTACACCCGCGGCCTTTGCCCGCATCACACCGGGACTCTGTTTGGGCGCCAAAGAAAGGGGGCCTTCCTTTGTTTCCGGCGCCTCCGGTGGGCCGGCAACCAGCGAGCGGGCGCTCTCGAAGCGATCGCCTGCAAATTGAATTTCCACCTGAAAACGACCCGGGCCATCCGGCCGGACCGCCACGGCAATCTGATTCCCCCACTCGCCGGGCTCGGCTGCTTTGAGCTGGATGAGCCTGCCGGAATCCGGCTCCCGCAGAAAGATCTTCGCCTCGGTGTTGTCGTCGCCCCGTGTCAGGTAGCGCGGCGCACGGAAGGGAACCACGTTGGCCACAAAGCCGAGCAGTGGGTCGGTGAATGCATCCGACGCTTCCACGACAAAGAACCTGGGATCGACGCTGTTCTTTTCGAATCTCCTGACAATGTAGTCCTTGTCTTCGGGAGGATCGAATACAACTCCGGAGAATGGCACCACCAGCGCTTTTCTGATGCCGTCCTCTTCCACTGTTCCCAAGCCGAATCGCGCTTCGTTGAAACGGCCGCCGAACACCGGTCTCAATTCGGAGGGCAGCCGCATTTCAAACGCGCCCCCCTGATAGGCCTGCCAGCGGAATGCGACCGAAGCCGAGGCTTCGGGCAGCGGGTCGGGAGCGAAAATGCTCTGTTCCGAGTCGCTCTTGCCATCCAGGAGGGAGAGATCGAACATACCCACGGTCACAGAAGGGGTGCCGGCGAAGTACGCTTTGTCAAATGTCGCCTCGTCGAAGCGCGGGCCCAGACCTTCCATGAACGTCCACTGGGTGTCGCCGCGCGCGAGTTCCAACCCCGCGCCGGATGATTGTGTGCCCGCCTGTTTCACCACGACAATGTCGTTCGGCACGCGCTCCCGCGTACCGTCGGATCGTTCCCTGGTCATCGTGATTCGCGCGTTCGCATCCTGCTCGATGATCGCCTTCTCGCCGGGACGAAGAATCCCGTTCAGCCCGATCTTGCGGCCGGCGGAATGGTTGATCACCGTGGGGATAACTGTGCCGCGCAGGCTCGTGATCTCGACACGCGCCACCGAGTCCTCTACGCCGGCATTATGGATCGTGATCACCTGCGCGTGCTGCAACAGCCCCGCGTCGAAGAACTGATCGAACAACGGATGTTCGATCAGTTCGATATAGCGGCGCGGCAACACTTCGATCGAGCTTCCGGGTCCGCTGGAAATGGAACGCAACCGGAGAAAACCTTCGGGTGTGGACGATGCGACGCCGGGCAGCACCTTGTTGATCGCGGAGACGATTTCGGTCAGCGTCGTCTCGGTAGGTTCTTCGCCGGCGATGTTGACCTCTGTGGGACGTCCGGAATCCACGTTAATCAGCAGGTGGCGAAATTGTGTGAGATTGACCGCCTTCAGGATCGGTACTTCCCCGGTGATTTCCGCAGGCACTCCGCTGATGCCCACGGTCAGGTCGGGAACGTCGCCGAAGATCTTTTTTCGGGCGTCGCCGGCGATGTGCGCTTCGATCGCAATACGGCTGGCGGCGCCTACGGTGCTAGACCTCAGCACCAGCCGGTTGTCTTCGATATTCGCCAGCCCCGTAGAGGCACCCGGCCGCGAACCGGCTTCTTTCAGGAACCCATTGTTGATGGCCGTCTTGATCTGCTCCGCTGTGGCTTTCGTCGGGTCGGGAGCCGGTCCGGGAATATCGCCGCAATCGATCACAAATGGCGGACGCCCATCCACCGATACCCGCAGAAACCGGGCTTCGTGCACATCGACGGTTCCCGACAGGTCTTTGGTGCCCGACAGCACAGCCTGCCGGGCCTCGCTCGCCTGATACGAACGCGGCGCATCGAAACCAAACAGGCCCTTCGTCGCGTCGGTGCCCGTCGCCATCAGGAACACCAGCTTGCTGTTAGCGCCACGCTCGCGAGAAGCAAGGATGAGAAATTTGCCGTCCTGACTTGCGACGGTGGCGCCGATGGTGCCGTTGATGGCCGACACGATCTCGTTCAGGGTCTTACGCGCCGGAACCGTCCCGTTGTTGAGTGTTACTTCGACGGGAGCCACGGCGTCCACGCCGATCTTGATCCGCGCGTCAGGCGCGAGGTCGATGCCTTTGGAGAGATCGATGGTGCTGGTGAAGACTACCCTTCCGGCTTCCTGGCCGCGCTGTTCTCCCTCACGAAGACCAAATACTCTCTCGGATGCGTCCTGGATACGAACCGGCGCAAACGCAATCCGGCTGCCCACACCGGTGGCCGTCGAAACCAACGACAGCCGTTTGCCATCCTGCCGGACATGATCTTTGCCGAGACCGGGCTTGTCGGCAGTGGGCTCCGCGCTAAGTTTGTCGAAGATCTCGTCGATGGTGGTGGTGCGCGGCCGCGCCCCAGCGCAGTCGATGGTGATGGGATCTTCGGCGTCGATGGAAATGCTGACCCAGCGGTCGGTCCGAAGATCGACGCCGAATTGTAGGTCTACCTGCCCATCCACGCGGGCGCTGGTGGCTTCCTTACCCTTCGCGCTGCGCTGGGCAAATCCGAGGACAATTGGTGCGGCCTCATCCAGGATCGGTGCGCGACTTACGAATCGCCGCCGTACTTCACGTTCGATGGGCACCACAGAGATCTGGCTGATGTGTCCCGTGCTTAATGATGTGAGCCCAACGGTCTTGGTCTTGGCAAAGGCGATATGCTTGCCGGACTTCGGATCGATGCCAAGCGCCTCGGCCAGCGCCTGATCCATGATGGCGGCAATTTCCGTGGGCTTCAGCCCTTTCTGCTGCGCGAAGTCCACTTCCACCGGATCGTGGCCATCCACTTGAATGGCGACGCGATAGACCGCGAAAAAATTGATCTTGTCCGGATCGGAGAGGTCCGCTGTACCCTCGAACGACGCAGCCAGAGCGGGTGTGCCATGGAAAATCCGCGGCCCGTACCCGAAGATGGCTTCCAGGGCATCGCCCTGCTCCGCGGGCTCGAAGACGATCTGACCGGTTTTGCCTACAGTCGAGGAAGACAGTTGGATCTTGCCCCGACGAATACTCGCGCTGCCCGGTCCCAGCGCTGCCTCAATCCGCGCCACGATCTCCTCGGCGGATGTCGACGCCGGTGTGGCGCCGGCACAGTTGATGTTGATAAAGGGACCGCCGTCGATCGATACGCGGATCACCGCATGCTCGCTCAGATCCACTCCTGCGGTGAGATCGCGCACTCCGGGAGCGATCGCAGGCCTCGCATCGGACCCCAGAGAAAACGATGGCTGTTGGCCTAACAGTTTCCGGGTGGCGCTCTGCGCCGCAGGCTCCTGAATAAAGATGCTGCTACTGGAACCCACGCTCGGGGATCGAAGATTCAGCTTGCCGTCCTTAGCAGAGGCGACCTCAATGCCGAGAGCCTGATTGATGGCGTCGGTAATGTCTTTCAAAGTCGTGACAGCAGGTGTGGATGCCGCGCAATCGATTTCGGCACGCTGCGTTCCGTCTATGACGATCCGCAGGAACCGTTCGCCGGTCAAATCGACGCCGCCGCCGAGATCGACGGCCGAATGCACTTCTGCTGGAAGCCCGTCTGCTCCCGTGTAGATATGGGCCGGGACTCCGAAGACGGCCGACGCGGCGTCACCTGGCGCCTCTTCGAACTCAATCCTGCCCTCGGCGCCCGCCTTGCTGGAACGGAGCGTCAGGAATTGGCCGTCGTCGGTGGCCGACCCTGGGAATTCTTTATTGATGGCATCCCTAATCGCGTGGATGGAAATGGAATGGATATCGGCCGCGCCCTCGGACAGGTCGATGGTCGCGGGCGCGGAGTCGTCGATCTGGATCCGCAGGATCGCGCCATTCTGCAGGTCGATGCCCTGGCTCAGGTCAACCGTTCCCTGGACCACCGCCGGCGAAGCATCCACGCCCCGCACATCCACCGAGTTGACGCCGAAGATCCGTTCCGCCGCGTCCTCGCCGCGAGGCTCCACGGTGATCGTCTCGCGCAGGGTGCGGTTCCACCAGTAGTCGATATCATCGCCTTCCGGAATGGTTACGTCCAGAAGCTCCGCGGCGGTGTTGATCAGACCCCGGACATTTACCCTGCCTTCCAGCAGCGTTTTCACGTGCCGCTTCAGGCGGCGGCGGAACTGTTCGACTGACTCGAGCTGCACCCGCGCGTCGTCGCGCATGGCTACCAGGCCGTACATGGACGCCAGCCGCTCCAGATCGTCGATCAGCACCGCTCCTTCGTCCGCGGAATCCACCCAATGGGACCGCATGATGCGGGCGAGCGAAGTTTCGGCCAACTGCAGTTCGTTTCCAACGGAACCCACAACGGCGCGCAGGGCCGACATCCTGCGCGCGGCCAGGAATGTGAACGGGAGATAGCTCAGGATGCGGTCGGTCTTCGTCGGCATACCGGCTCCTCAGGCCTCTCCTTGAATGACGATGTCGGCTGCCGGGTCCATGTCGAGCAGGAAGAACCACTCCGCCGATTGGTCCTCGGAAGTGAAGACCTGGAATGTAGGAGGGTTTGCCAGGAAATCGGAGTCCGCTACCGGCCCGCCGCTGGCATTGCGGACCAGTTCGCGCGCGGGCAGCAGCGCGCCGCTCGGCAACTGATTCAAGTCCGTGCGGCGCACGACCACATCCCTGATCTGGACGGTGTCTACCTCCTGAACGGTTTTGATGGCGTCCACCATGTCTTTGCCGGTGGCCGCTTTACCTCCCTCGAGGCCCTCCAGATATATCGCCAGGGCCGTGACGATCTCGTCGCGCACCTTCAGCCGGCCCTGGGCCGTGAGCCCGGGCGTCTTCAACGTGAGAAGCAGGCGCGGCTTCACGAATACCTGCTTGGCGATGAGGGTGACCCGCACGCCCGCGGCGCGTACATCCTCGATGGCGGCGCGCAACCCAACGAATCGTCCGGGTGTCACGTCGACCAGGACGGCCACGGTTCCGGGGTCCGACCGCTTCCCGTCGATGTTGGGATCGAAGATGTCGATCAGACGCGCCCGCTCTTCCGCAATCACCCGCTTGAGCGCGGCCAGTGTGGCCTGGCCCAGGCTCTGGACGACGGCCTTGGCGCGGGCGCGCAGCTCGTCATCTGTCTCGTCATTCTCGCCCAGGATCGTGGCATCGAAGTTGGTGATCCGCGCGATGCCGGTGATCGGCAGCACGAGCGTATTAATGAGTCCGGCGGCAACCACCCCATCGGGGCCCTTCGATTTGTCCGACGCGCGAGCCGGAACGTCGATGCGGGTCTGCCCGCGCTGGATCGTTCGCAGTTGGGTCGTGACAAACGTGGCCTCGCCCTTGGCAGTGCTGAGGAGCGTTCCCTCCGGTATCGTGATGTTGCCGTCGCCCGCGCTGGGATCGCGGAAAAATGTCACCAGCCCCTCGGCAAACTCCTTCGTCTTTCGCTGGACGTTGATGATGGAAACCACCAGGTCGAGCGACTTGCCGGTAGCCGTGTCGATGAACGCGGATAGATACGCCTGGTCGATCTGCTGATAAACAAACGCGATCTCGCGGCCGATCGCCTCGGTGAGCGTGCGAGTGACGCTGCCGACGTTGATATCGGTGAGCGGCGAATCGCTGAAGCGGCGGAAATAATCGATATAGAAGGTCGAATTGTCGTCGGGCTTGCGCCCTTCGTCCCGCCAGATCAGCGCATTGTCGGCTTCGCTGAACAGAAAGTCCACTTCCAGTTGGAACTGGGTGTGAGCCGTGAGCAGGGTGCCGGTTACGCCACGAATTCCGATGGCGGGCTCCGCCAGCGGGTAGCGGTTGCTCTTCACGTCGAAGAGCAGGGGCTCGTTCACCACACCACCAACCATGGCGGTGAGAAGATCGTCCACCACCTCGCCAAACGGACGTTGAATGAGATCGAAAGTTGCGCCATTCATACGGCCGGGCTCCTATCCAGGAAAAAGGGAAAAACCAGATTCACCGGCGTTGGGTGATCGATAGTCCGCAGATCGATGGAAATATCGACCCGTGTACGGTCCGTCGGATTGGCTTCAACCTTGACCGAAAGGACCTCCTGAATGCGCGGCTCGTCGGCCAGTGCCTGGAGCACGAACATCTTGGCGCGATTCCGCGTGCGGTCGTTATTCAGCTCGCCGACCAGGTCGATCAATCGGCAGCCGTAAGTGGGATGGCCCAGGATGGCCAGCTCGCCGACAGGCGTCAGGAATCGCAGCAGCAATGCCTGCTTGATGTTGTCCACGTTCGAGATTGCTTCCAGATCCACCCGGCCGGAACGCCGCCGCGTCTGGACAATCAGGTCGCCGCCCCGATCCCGCGAGTTTTGCCGGTCGAGGTTGGCGAGCAGCCGCAGATCGCTGCCGAATAGAGCTGTTTTTGGTAAAGCCATGTCTGATTCCTCTTACGGCGGAAATTGATCTGAAATGAATGGCGCCGCCGGCGGCCCCAAGACCATCAGGATGCCGGGAGGCGTCGGGATCCGGTCTCCCAATCGAACCAGACTGCGTCCGCCCACTGTCACACCACTCGAAGCCGGAGATCCGATTACCGCTGGATAGGGAAACCCCCAAACGGAATTGATCATCATGCAGAGCGAGCCGGAAGTCGCCAGCGGCATGCCGTTGGCGAGAATCACCGGCGGAAAAATGGCGATGATGGTCCCCATGTCCGGCGGTCCCGACGCGCCCGGGGTGATCATGACCTGCGCTCCGATGCTGACTGGCAATCCTGGCATTGTTCCCTTAACTCCAAAGGACGCTCCACCACTGCCGCTTCCGCGGCTATGGGCCGAATGAAGTCACTCCTTTCACTTGAACCGTGGCCGCCTGCACCGTGGCCGCTCCAGCCGCTTGCACGGTCACCTGGCCATTGGCCTTGAGCTTGGCGCTGCCGGATGCTTCGAGATTGAGCGAGCCCCCCGCTTGAATGGAAATGCTGGAGTTGGCCTTAATAGTGATGCTGTTCGACGCTTCGAACGACATCGATCCCGCCGATTCCACCTTCACGTCGCCATCCTGGTTCATCGTGATCTTGGTCCGTCCCGCAACCACCGTGACGACGCCGCCGCTGTCGCCGGTTTGATCCAGCTTCATTTCGGTCTTGCCCGCGGTCGCGCGCACCACTCCATCCGTAATACGCATCGTGATCTTCGGCGGCATCTCCACGATCATTTCGCGCGGGTTCGAATCCTGGAAGTTGCGGATGGCGGCCTTCACCGTCTTGTCGTCCGACGCCGCCAGCGGGAGCCGAAAGATCAATTCATTCGATTTGTTGAGCGGCGGCCGGTCCTTGTCGTTGTACAGCCGGCCCACGATAATCGGTTGATTCACATCCCCCTTGAAAAAGCTCAACATGACCAGATCGCCGACATTCGGAATCGCGGCGCTGCCGATATGGCCGGTAGCCACAGGAACTCTCTTGAGAAGAAGTCCGCTGTTCTTGAGCCGCACGTCGCATCCGTAGTTGTCGGTGTCGGACGAATCGGCGTGAGAATATACCTCCTCCACCAGGCCGAATTCCGTGATCCGGAGCGACTGCAGCTCCTGGCGGATGATCTCGCGTATTGTGCCGACCACGGTAGACATCAGTTGCCCGTCCCTCGAAATTCGATTTCCGTTGTGAATCCCTTTTTCTTGGTGATGCGATGGCGCACCGCGCGCACGCGGAAATCTCCGTTCACGCGATCGTCGGGAGCATCCTTAATCCGCAGCGAATCGCCGAGCTTCACCTGCGGCCGCCCGAACGTCAGCAGCCGGCCGCGGATGGCGTTACTCTTGATCGCGGCCAGGGCCCCGTCGGCTGCCAGTTGTGCGAATTGCGGCGTGCGCAGAGCCGGGCGCTCCAGCAGGAGCTTCGATCCGCCATCGCCCGCCGTGCCCTTCGAACTGGAAAAGTCCTTCACCAGCCATGCCCACGATTCCTCCCCCTGGCTCGTGCCGACGCTTTCTCCCCATGCCTCCACGGTTTCCACCGTGGGCTGGCACTGCCGCACTTCCAACTCGACGATGTGCTTGGCATACTCGAAAACGTGCAGCGCCGTGCTGAAAATCGCCCTGCGATAGACCAGCTCGGCGGAGGCGTTGAAGAAGAGATCGTACCCCGTTAACTCCGCCAGGTCGCGCATGTGCCCGTAAATGCTGCGGCGCCCGTCGATCACATACGCCGGGAGCAGGACCCCGGGCTCGGTCTGCGCAACTGTGAGCCCCGCATCTTCCGCGAGCTGCTTGACAATGTCACCCGCTGTCTTGAATTCGAAGGTCTCGTCGCGGTAGGTCTCGAGCAGTGTCTGGCCGGGAGAGAGCGCCACCACGCGTGTGGATAGAAGGTTCGGCTCCACGCACGCGACCTCTCCCGTGAACACCAGCGTGAGCGAGTCGTCGCCAAGGAAGCCCAGCTCCACCGTGGCATCGTCCTGGCGCTTGGGGCTCAATCCCCCCACGTTGCCAAGACGAAGCGTGAGGCTGTCGGCCGGCGCTTCGATGTCGAGATCCACTTGCAGCAGGTCCACCGTGCTGGCACGCGGCTCGTCCGTGGTGTCTACCTTGCGATCGCCGATCACGAGTTTGTAGGCGGGGGTGATGATCATGCGTCTACCTCCACCTCGTCCGAAGCGCCCGTCATTTCGGCGCGCAGAAAGCCGTCCGGTCCGCCGCGAATAAAAATGTCCGAGTCGGTTTCATCCTGGCGGCGGCGCGCGTCGATGGTGCGGATCGTTTTTACCGAAACGAACCGGTTGCCCGTGGTCCGTCGCATGGTGACCTGGAAGTTTTGAACGAAATCGCGCAGTGGCACCGACGAGCGCGCGCAGCGGACCGCATCCAGCGCATTGACCCGCCCAAAGCCGTAGAACTGGCTGTGGCCGTTCGGCTGATAGGCTCCGATCGGATCCGTATTCGCGAAGTCCACCTTGTCGGCCGTGGCTTCCAGAACGAACTTGATCTGATCGCGCGTCAGGTCCGGCGCAATCGAGATCATCAGCGCCACAATTCCGGCAGTCAACGGACAGGCCGACGAAGTACCGCCGAAAGTGCCCGTGTAGTTCAGGTTTGCACCGGCCGGATCGGCCGCCACCAGTTGGTTGTTGAATCCCCCGGGCCCCATCAGGTCGGTCGTGAAGATGTTCAGCGTGCTCCCGTCCGGCGGGAATGGAGAGCCCATACCACCCGAGGTGCTGCCGCTGCTCGGCGCACACACGTCGATTTCGGGACCAAAGTTGCTATAGCCCGAACGGACATTCTTGTCGTTCACCGCGGCCACTGCGATGACCCGATCGTCTTGTGCGGGCGTGTCCACGAAGTGGTTCTCGTTGCCCGCAGCGAACAGCACCACCGTGCCCTTGCCGCCGCGGCCGTTTGCCAGCGCATGATCGAACGCCTGCGCTATCGGGCCGGGTGTGGGAATCGGTGCGATTGTCACCAGCGTCCAACTGTTGTTGATGACCGCCGCGCCCTTATCGACGGCATGCCGGATCGCCTGGCCCTGCATCGCCGCACTGGATGCCGGACCGATCAGACGCACCGGGATCATGCCGCAGGCCGGCGCCATGCCGGAGACGCCAATGCCGTTGTTGCCGTTGGCCACCGCAACCCCCGCCACTGACGTGCCGTGGAATTCTCCAGCTTCGGGTTTCGGATCGTTGTCGCCGCCCAGGATGTCGATGGGTTCGACGATCTTGCCCGCGCCCGCGAAATCCTCGTGGGTCGTTTCGATTCCCGTATCCAGAATCCCGATCAGCACCTCGGGTTTGCCCACCGTGATATCCCACGCCTTTTCGGCGTTCACGCGGGTCAAGTGCCACTGCTGCGAGAACAGCGGATCGTTTGGCTTGAGTTGCGGCTCCAGCACGCTGATGAAATTCGGCTCTGCGTAAGCGGTAAGACCGGTTTCGAAATACCGGTTCGCCATCGGCAGCGCACCTGCCAGTTCTTCCGGCGGCGCCTGCAGGATATAGGTGTTCGGAGCGTAGTCCAGCGGCGCCACGATCCGCACCCCGTGTGTGGTGTTCAAACGGTTGATCTGGGCGAGCGTGACTTCGGGCTTGAACGCGGCCACAAATTCGTCCGGCACAACCACCGCGCTTTCGTAGCGGTACATGACCCGGCTGACATACTCCACCTGCGGGCTCTCCTGAATGCGCAGCGCAAACTCCTCGATCGGCGTAACCGCGGAATCCGCGCGCCGGAACAGGACCATCCGCCGATTGCTCAGTTCGGGGCTGATAATGAAACGGCTCAGCCGGTCATCGCCCCGAATCAGGGCTTCCAGGTCCTTCTCCGGAACTTCGCCCTTGTACACGATCGCCAGCGTGCGGCTCGACTGCCGCAGTGGGACGCGCTCACCATTCGAACCGTAATAGAAGTCAGCTGGCATCGGTTTCAGGGTCTCCGGATGAGAAAACTCATCAATTCCACGGTGAACTCGTCGCGCGTCTCATTGGGAAGATCTGCGCGCAGACGGCAGGGCTGATCGAAAGTGACCCGATCCAGCGTCTGGTCCACGTTGTCGGCGTCCACAAATTCGAAGGCAGCCGCCTGTCCGCCGATGACGACGATGAAGTCGCCATCCGCGTCAAACTTCTTGCACACCACGTTGCCTTTGCCGCTCCCCGGCGGGTCTTCCTTGCGCCGCACGATGAAGTGGCCCTGCACTTCGAGGATCCAGATTCCTTTGCCGCCCCCTGATTTGTTGTATTGCTTTTCGCCGCTTGCATCGGTGGTGGCGATCTGGGGAGTGCCTCGTTTCCCGGCGGCCGTTTCAAACTCGCCGTCCATGAATTCGCCGTCCGGCGCGATCAGGAAGTAGTCGATTCCCGCCGCCGGCGATCCGTCTTCAAACTCGATCCGCAGCTTCACGTTCACCGGTGGCCGGTGGACTTCCTGAACCAGGATGCGATTGGGATCCGCGCCGGCGCTCCGGCGCAGGAAGCACGAGCGCTCGCCTCCCTGGGCCGGACCCATGCACCAGCCGCCGCCGACACCGCTGGGAGGCGGCAATTCAAAGGTGTCGGGCTTGGCGATATGTCCCTTGCAGGGAAGTTCCGACACCTGCACAAACAGAATCTCGGTGCGCCGGTTCGGACGCCAGCCGTTGGCTTTGTCCGGACGGACCGGATCGGTTTCTCCGCATCCCAGCCACTTGAGAATTTCGCCCGAACAATTCGGCAGGAACTTGTTTTGCGGGATCGTGAAGTTGTCCTGCGCCATGTAGGCGCGAATCAGTTCCGGCCATGTCGCGTCGTCCACTTGTCCCGTGGTCGGCAAGCCTTTCGAGGTCTGGAACCGCCGCACCGCCGCGCTGGTCGTCTCGCCATGCTGGCCGTTCACCCAGTCCGTGAAGAATCCGAGATCCTGGAGCATGTACTGGTATTGCGTGGTGCCCCAGTCGTCGTTGATCGTTCTCACGACGCCGGGGGGCTTCTGGTGGCGGATCTGATCCCATTCGGCCACCGAATCGTTCTGATGGTCCCCGAACGTCAGGAACGCGAAGATTCCCCGCGCACGGCGTTCGGAAAGCGACTGGTTGTAGACATCGGAGCCCGACTTATCGGTATGACCTACGATCAGGATCTTCTCGTCCGGCGGACCCTGTTGCACGCGCTGATGAACTTCCTGCAGAACCTCACGCAGGCACGGCTCGACAAAAGCGCGATCGAAGCTGTAGTGGACCACCCACGTATTGCCCACCGCTCCGCCCCCGCGCATGTGAATCGTCACATGATTCGGGGCGAATTCGATCACGTCCTGAACCGCCGCGCCCGTTCTCCCGCCAGGCTCGCGCGCTTCGAAATGGTACTGCTGTCCCGGTGGGAACGGATCTTCCGTCCAGACGTTGCCGCTCCGGTTGGTCAGCGTCTGATTGAGCCGGATCCCATCCTTCGTGGTTCCCTCTACCGTGACCGTGACCGTGTCAAAAGCCGTAAACGAGGGATCGTCATCCACCACCACTTCCACTTCGAGCGTGGTTTTCAATTCCACCGGCGGCGGAGGCTCGATGGGGACGATCTCGGGTTCCGGAGGCGGCTGAAATTCGCGCAGCGTAAACGCGTATTCGAAACGGTTCGGCTTGCCCGCCAGCTCGCGGACACCCAACTCTTCGATCAGCACTTTGTCGACCTTGGTCGCGGTCGAAATATCGCTGACAAAGGAAACCGGGTCGGCCACGGCAAACTTGTCCCGGAGTTTCTTTAACCCGTCGCCGGCCTCTTCGCCCACGGTCACACCGGTAAGCGTGAACCGCGTGGCGCGGCGACCCTGGCTCGCCAGAAAATCGCCGTCCAGTCCGGGCACACCGGTCTGCTGGAGCACCTGGTCGTGCTCCGAGTCGATCTTCTGTACGAGTTCCAGCTCGAGATCATCGAGCATTGGCCGGTTGGACATGGCGTCTTAGCCCTTGAAGCCGTTCAGTACTCCAACCACATCGGCGATCAGCGTATGGATCTCGCCCTTGATGTCGTTTACCGACGGGAGTCCCGCAACCAGATCGGTTCCGGTAATCACGTCGTCGATTTTGGACGACTCGTTCGGCAGCACGGCCTTCGCGGCCTCCAGGACCGCCTTCATGGAGCCGATGAATGTTGTGACTTTGTCGAGACCTTCAATCGCTGGGATATTCAGGTTCTGGATTTCGGTATCGAGTTTGTTCAGCAGGTTGATGATGTCGTTGACGACGTCGTTGATTTGCGGCACGATCGCCGCCAGCGCCTTGATCGCCTTCTGGACCGTTGTGACTTCCGGTCCGTGAAGGAATGTCTTGAGTTCGGTCAACGCGTTTTTCAGCTCTTGAAAAACATTCGGTGCTGCCATGTTTCCTCCTAATCTCTGGGAATCTGTTGCAGCCGAGTCAGGAACCCGGTCAGTTGCGGGATGAACCGCGATAGCCCTTCCACAAATGCCGCCGCTCCGTCCAGACCTTCTATGAGCCCTGCGATGTCCGGGATCGCTTCACTCAGCAGATCCGTATCGACGGCCGAAACATCCTCCGGCTCCACCGGCACCTGATGTTGCCGAAGCGTGAGGACATACGCGAAGCGGTCCGGCTTGCCGGCGACTTCCTGGAATCGCAAATCGTCGATCAGCACGTTCTCGATGGCAGAGTCCGTCGTGATATCGGCAATGAACGGAACCGGTGTGCCTGCTCTGAACTTCTTGTCCAGCTTCTCCATGAAGGCGCGCGATTCGTCGCCGGCCGTCACGCCCCACAACAAAACACACGTCGGGCGCCGGCCGAGATTCTGAATCAGGCTGCCATCCATCCCCGGCGGTTTCAGCTCCGCCAGCATCCGCCGGTCGAAGGTGGAAACTTCCTGCACCAGAGAGAGTTCGAGATCATCCAGCATCGGGCGCATGATTCTTCCTCACGGGATGGCAATTCCGAACCGGCGTGCTTCTTCGCGAAGAATGAGCTGGATCTTGGACGACAACTCGGCCAGGTCATCTTCGTTGACGTCCACGTCCTCGGAGCGGGTGGCCTGGCGCGTGACCGGCGCCGACAGACCAAATGCGGGAGGCTGGGTAACGCGTTCGGCGATCAATGCCGGCATCGTGGGCGACGCGGAAGGCGGGAAGACTCTCGTGAGAGACTGCTCGCTGGTGCCCTTCACCACGCTGAGCGCCACATCCGGAGCCGGCGCTGAATCGCGCGTCGAGAGTCCTACCGTGTGCAGCGGATTCTCCGCGGCGGCGGCGGAGTCGCGGCGCGCTTGGGCCGCATCGGCGCGATGTACTCCGCTCGCGCCCGTTTTCCCGTTCCCGGCCGCATCTGACTCCGGCGTGGAACCACCCGGGTTATGCCACGACTCGGAGGCTGCTTCCGATCCGGAAGTTTCGTTGCCAGGCAACTGCGCGAACTCGCCGCCGAAGGAGATGCGCACACCATTCATTTCCCGATCGAACTCCTGCCCGATGGCCGCGGAAAGTACGTCGAGCGTCTGCCGGCTCTCTGCGTGAAGCGAACTTCGCACGAGTTGCGTCCGCAGCCTGCGCTCGATGCGTTTCGTCAGAATCTCGCGCCACACTTCCGTGGCTGTCGCTGCGGAACTGACGCCCGGCGGCATCGCGGGTTCCGCGGCCGCCGAGTCCCGTTCGCCGGTTGCGCGCCGCGTCGCCGGCAACTTAGAAGGTGGTACCTGTGACACCGCGGACCGCGATGGCCTCGCGGCAGATGCGCGGGGATTGGGTGCCGAAGCAGTGCTGGCCTCGTTGGCTCTCCGCGCCTGCGCCGGGTTACGCCTGAAGTCCTGGATGGTCGCGTCCGCGCTGCCGGCGCTTGCACCGATCGCCCCCCGCCCCGGCGTCTGGTAGCGATTTAGAACACTGCTGACGATGCGTTCCCGATCGGCCGGAGCCAGACTTGCGATCGTCTGTTCCCGCGCGGTGAGCCAGGCCGGTGTCGCGCCGGCGTCCGCCATCACCGTTTGCCCCGCCGAATCATGCCGGTCCGCGGGAACATTGCGCCCCGCGCGCCGCCGTTCGCCGGTTGCCCGTCTCACCCGATGATTCCCGGTTGGGACCGGTCCAGCCGGACCGGACTTGCGCTCACCGGAGGCGGCAGAGGCCCCCGCCAGCGTCTGCGCACCCGCGGCGAAACTGCGTTCCGCTGCCGTGCTCGTCCGCGTGCGAGAGGGCGTCGAAGGCTCTTCCACTGGCGCTTCGGACCGTACCAAGGCGCCCCGCATTGCTCCCTGCCACTCGCTGGCGGGAGCTAGAGCGGGTGCGTACTCGCAGAAACGCCCCGTCCAGAACGTGAGGATTCGCGCCCGCCGGATACCCTCGGCGGACCGCCAGAGCGTTCGCGACCATTGCCGGAGTCCCCTCACCCGGAAGATCATTTGCGCTCTCCATCGCGGCTCGACATCTCGAGGTAGAGCAGAATCTGACCGATCGTCATTCCGCTGACTTCCTCGGGTGTCCAACCAAACTCTTTGGCGAGCACAAAGCATGCTCCTGCCAGCGGGGCCTGCACCAGTTCTTCCAGGGAATCGCTGGATGTGCTCAGCCCGCTTAGCGCATTGATCTTCTGCACCAGGAACGACGCCAGGCCGGCGGGTAGCTGCGAGATCTGGTCGAGTTTCAACTCGGGCTGCAGCATCGCCTGCTGGATCATCAGCGTCGCTGAGAGCGTCTCGTCATCCTTGGCGGCGCGCTGGATGCGCTGTACGTCGCGCACCGCCAGCGGCCGTAGCACAACACGCCGCGACTCCCCGGGCTGCGCGCCGGCGAGCAGAGCTGGCGGCAGCTCCACTTCTTCGCGGAGCGAAGTGCCGGCGAGTAGCTGTTCGGGAGAGACGATCATGGACTAGGCCTTTTCTTCGCGTTGTATCCGCAGTGCCTTGAACGTGATGTTTTCGCGGAGAAAATCGTCTTCGGGCACGATGAACTCCCAGTCGTCGAACTGCACGTCCAGTAGCGTGATACGCGTACCCGCCGTGCCCTGCCGGATATCCGTCATGTCCACGATCATGTTGAAGAGCGGCTGGAGCTCCGCCGGATGTCCGCCCTCGCCCTGACCGTCGGCGGCAAGATTGCCCATCAACAGTCGCAGCAGCGCCCCGTTGATGAATGCCCGGTCCGCCTTTCCCGTGATGTTGATGTTGCCCGGAACCAGGTCCTGCGGGAGCCTGGTTCCGATTTCGTGGAATACCTCGAGGTCAGTATTGATCCGAACCTCGACGCCCGTGACCCGGCCCACGGTGCTGATCGAATATTCGTCGTTGAAAATAGCGCCGCCGAGCTGGCCGGCAGGCACGTCGCGCGTCGCAAGCTGTAGGACGGCGCTGGAACCGCGAAGTAAAGCAGTGTTTGCCATTCTCGATCTCCTCTAGGACAGAAACATCGTGACTCTGATGAAGTCGATGCTGAACGTGGGTTGCAGGCTGATGGTCACGTTCGCAATACCCTTGATTTCGTCCGCGCGCGTGGCGAACACGTCCACCTCGAATGCCACCAGCATCTCGTCGTCGAGCATCTCCTGCAGGAAACTGATGATCGTCGCCTTCATCGCCGCCCGGACCCGCTCGTTGTTCAGCCGCCCGATGTATGGTTGCGCGGCCGAACGAACCCCGTATTTCGCGAAATCCACAATCCGCCGCGTGGTGATTTGGTGGAACGCAGAGTTGGTCGATGTGGTAATCGCTTTGACCACGCGCACGCCGCGGCCGCGCTGCTGCTCCAGCACGAACACGTGATTCTGTACCAGTTGGGTCAACTGCGGCTGCGTGTAACGGGTTGACAGCGATGCGATGGCCACCGGCTTGTTGGTCAGGCTGACGTGCGGATCGTTTGCGCTCAGCATCCCGGCGATAGCAGCCGCGGTGTATGCGGCGGGAAGTTTTACGTCGTTGCCCGAGATCGCATCGCTCGCAAGATATCCCGGAGTCACAAAGACCACGCGATCGCTATCCACCCCGGGATCCTGCGCCACGTTGAAGTCGTCCGATTTGCTCCCGACAACCGCAATCCGGTCGGCTTTCATCAGGTCTGTGGAGGCCACGTCGCAATGCGCCTTGAGCTGATCGGCCACCGAACCCGGGTCGGCGCCGCCGCGCATTCCCGCTGCCACCACGATGTGCACCGCCTCGTTCAGCAGCGGGACCAGGCCTGCCGCTACGTCCGTGTCCTTGACGCTCTCCCCATTGCTGCCGGGCGTGTTCGTCCCCTTTCCAAACAAATCGAAGTTATCCGCCGGGCTGCTCAGGGAAGGGAGTTCGGCGGGATTCGAACCGGCCGCGGCCTTCACCAGCGCGGAGGGGCTGTCGGCGGAATTGATCTGCTGGACCAGGTCGGCGCCGTCGGCCACCGTGTAAACCTCTACTACGTTGCCGGCTTTCAAGGTGACCTTCTCACTGTTGCTCACGGGGAGTGCATACGAAACGATCACCTTGTCTGCTGCGGCCGGCGCGTCGGTGGCCTCGAACGTGATTACGCCCGTCGCGTCGTTGATCAGCGCGGTCCCCTTCGGCGGAGTGCCCGAGGAGCCATAGGTAATCAGAAAATCCTTGGTTTGACCGGTCGCGTCCACCTTGATGCGCACGCGCGTGCGGCTCACCTTTTGGATAGGGTGCCGCGACAGCGTGACCGTAGCTGCGCCGCCGGGAAGCGTTTCGCCCTCGATAAACGCGCCGTCGTCCGCGGCCGTAACATTGATGCCAATCTCGTTGCCTGCCGTTCCCGGTGATGCCGCGGTCAACTTCGCGGCGCTGCCGGACGAACTCGGCACCGCGTACGTGGCCGATGCCGGCGCCGCCGTGCTGCTGGCGATCCGCACCGCCCATACCGTGCTGGCGCCGTTCTCGTAAGCCACCTCCAGCGATCGCACCAGCGTAAGTTCGTCGTGGTTGCCATCGATGAAAGCATCCGGCGGACCGAACACCTCACGGGCCTCGGTAGCGCTGCTGATCAGGATCGCCTTCCCGGGTTCGCCCTTACTGGCTGTTCCGACCATTCCAATATTTCCGACCGTTATGCGCCCGGGGGTGATGAGCCCCTCGTCGCGAACGTCGATGTATACGCCTGGCAGAATCATTTCCGGCATGCTCGGTATGCTCCTTAAGCTGAATTCGGTTTTCCGCGGAGAACGCGGATGTAATAGACCTGACCCGCTCCCAACGCCGAGCCTCCAAAGGAAAGCTCGATGCGATCGGAGTGAGAAGAAAGTTCCACCGGCTCGTCAAACTGCAAGGACCGGGAAACGTAGGCTTGCGGATTTCCCGCCTCGTCAACAAACGACACCGGATCGCCCGCCGCACCGAGTGCGGTCTGCAAAGAGGCGAGAGACGCAAATTCGAAGGTCGTGTGGCGGGAAACCGGGCTCACGCCCTTCACCGCATCCACAAACGCTGTAAACGTCGCTTGCGGAACGGGGGGACCCGCTGCTCCATCGAAGGTCCGTGTAATGCGTACCGCGCCCGACGGCGCCGGTCCGGGAAGGAGCTCCAGTGAGGCCAGGCCGCTGACTGCCCCGTTGCTGCCGGTTACCCTCAACGGCGCCGCTGCTTCCGAATGCCATACCGCCAGATCGCCGGTAATCAGCATCGCACCGTACTCGGACCGCATTTCCACCGGGATGCGCGCGATCAATCCGCCGGCATCGTCACTCTCGGTAAAGTGGAACTCGAACACCACGGCGAACTCTGCAGTCTGCCGCCACGATCCGCTGGCCGGCTGATCCACCACGGAAACGTTCGTCAGCTTCAACTCCAGGAACCCCTCGGTTCGGAGCTGTTCCCGCTCCGCCAGCACGGCAGTGATGATGTCGCTCACGACTCCTTCCACCGCCGCCGGATCATCGTCCCAAAGCTGGAACCTCGTGGTGGCCGCGAGCTGCACTCCTTTTTGCGCCACCGGAAAATGGTTCTTCTCATCCAGGTGGCTCCACTGGCCCAGGCCAACCTGTTTCTCCTCGACGCTGACCAGCGCCACCGCCGGTGGGGGAAGCGGCCCTACAGGGCCCGACGGCAGGAAATCGTTCAGCCGGTCGATCATCGCCGCAACTGCGAGGCTCAATATATCGGACGCCATGGCTAGGGCTCTCGCGCGTCGGGCTGCACGCTTCCTAGGCGCAGCCCGACGGTCCGGAACCGGACCCTCTTTGGCGGAAGTGGGCGCTCCCAGCAGTCCGATGGGACGCATCGGCGCCTCGATCTGACGGAAACCCGTGTACACGAGCGTCTGCGTCCAGTTGCGCCGCACGCGAAACACGAGCCCCGCGATTTTTCCAGTCGGCCTGTGGTCAAGTCGCACCATGGATTCATGCGCTCTCCCGCGGCTTGTCTTTGCCGCCGCGCGGGCCGTCCGAGCCTAGCTCGCGAATCGACGTCTCGATCATGGTCGCCAGATCCTTCGCGTAGGCCGGACTGGTGATGATGCGCGTGTGAAAACTGATCGCGCTTTGGCCCTCGTACGCCTGCCCGAAATCGATCACTGCCTCTTGCTGATTCATACCGACCTCGAAATAGTTCGCGTACTTTCCTTGTGGCTTGACGGGCTTTCCGGTGGAATCGGGTTCCAAACTCATATTGGCGTCCGACGGACCTGCGCCGCCTCCATGTGCAAGGGCGGTGCCAATCGCGCATCGCGCTGAAAACAGGACTGCGCTCGCGCAAGTGCGCTGATATGCGACCGGCTCGTGTGACGGAACCTGCGACAACTACTGTCACACCGGCGCATCATCGTGTAACAGGGCTCGCTTCTGGTGTGCTAGACCATGCCCGCAAGCAGAGCGCCGGCGCGAGACAATTTGCCTGGTGAATCGGTGAAAAACCGGTGGACTACGATGCGGGAGATTCGGAGGAAGGCTTATCGAGATCGCAGACGCCGTACTTCGCAAGTTTGCGGTACAACGTCATTCGTGACCAGCGCAACTGTCGCGCTGCTTTCGTCTTGTTCCACTGAACCGACGCCAGCACCGACAGGATTCGCTGCCTCTCGGACGGTGACGCTTCGGAAGAACGTAGAAAGCTCTCAGGCAAGTGTGCTTTCCCGATGAGCGGCCCGAAGCAATTGATGTATGCCGCCTCCAGGACGTTACGAAGCTCGCGCACATTCCCGGGCCACGCGTGCGCCGCCAGCGCGGCAATCACATCGGCGTCGACGCCTTCGATGATGCAGCCGAACTCGGCGTTCAACTGCCTGATACAATGCGCGACCAGCTCAGGGAAATCCTCCATTCGCTCGCGCAACGGTGGAATGTGAATCCGCGCGACGTTCAGGCGATAGAAGAGATCGCTCCGGAAAGTCCCCTCCTGAACCATCTGTTCCAGATCCCGGTTGGTGGCGGCAACGATGCGCAGATCCACCGGCAGCGCCTTGGGATCTCCCAACCGCTGGATCTCTTTGCTCTCCACCACGCGCAACAGCTTTGCCTGGGCGGAGAGATTGAGTTCGCCTACTTCGTCGAGGAACACGGTGCCGCCGTTGCTGTCGTAGAGGAAACCCGCATGCGATTGATAGGCGCCCGTGAAGGCTCCGCGCTCGTGTCCAAAGACCTCGCTCTCAAACAGGGCGTCAGGCAGTGCCGCACAGTTCACACACACGAATCGTCGCGCTGCCCGCGGACTCTGCTCGTGAATCGCCCAGGCAACAAGCTCTTTACCGGTGCCCGTGTCGCCGGTAATCAGCACATTCGATTTGACACGCGCCACCAGACCGATCTGGTGTCGCAGCCGCCGGATGATCTCGGAGCTTCCGATAATTGTGTGCTTTCCGGCAGGTTTTGAAGTGGCTCCCGGAGCGCCGGCTATCACAGTGTTCCCCCCGGTGTGGTGCTACCCGAAAAACAGTAACACTAACCCAAACAGGTCGAACCTTTGCCGATTTGTGTATTTTACAGTGGAATCGTTTCACGAAGAATACAAGAATTTGAGATCCAGAGTGATGGTAGACGAAAGATAGACTCGGGGCGAGACCATTTACCTCCAACCAATCCGGAGTGCTCGCCGAACCACCGCCGCACCGTTATAATCAGACATGGCCACACTCACTCTCCCCGCGATCCACAACACTGTGACCCCGTCCGCGCCCGCGACGCCCCTCGACCCGCGCGTCATCGAATTCGGCAAGCTCTTCAGCCCGAACCAATTCACCATGGAGTACAAGGATGGCGAATGGATCAACCCGCGCATCGAGCCGGTCAATCCGTTCCACCTCCATCCGGCGACGGTCACGCTCCACTACGCGCAGGAGATCTTTGAAGGCCTCAAAGCCTATCGCCACACCGGCGGCCAGATCACCCTTTTCCGTCCGGAAATGAACGCGCGCCGCCTCAACCGCTCCGCCGCGCGCATGGCCATGCCCGCTCTCAACGAAGACTTCTTCGTGAAATCGCTCGTCGAGCTCGTCTCCACCGAACGCAATTACATCCCCGAAGCGCCCGGCTGCCTCTACCTCCGGCCCGTTATGTTCGGCAGCGATCCTGCCATCGGCGTCCACGCATCGCACCAGTTCATCTACTATGTGCTCGCCTCGCCGTCCGGCAGCTATTTCAAGGAAGTACCCTCCGGGCTCGGCGCGGTAGACGTACTCATCTGCACATCCGTCGCGCGCGCCGCCGAAGGCGGCACCGGATCGGTGAAGACCGCCGCCAACTACGCCGTCACCCTCAAGATCATCATGGAAGCCAAGCAGATGGGCTGTGCGCAAGTCCTCTTCCTGGACGCCGCGCGCAAGAGCCGCGTGGAAGAGATGGGCGGCATGAACATTATGTTCGTGCGCAAAGGCCAGGTCGTCACACCCGCCCTCACCGACACCATCCTGCCCGGCGTCACTCGCGACAGCATCCTCACCGTCGCGCGCGATCTCGGCATCGGCGCTCTCGAGGAGACGCTCCACATCGACGAAATCCTCGACGGCATCCGTTCCGGCGACATTACGGAAGCCATCGCCTGTGGTACCGCCGCCGTCCTCACCGGCATCCGTTCCTTCCGACTCGAAGCCACCGGCGAAAACGTGCACCTGACCTCCGCTCCCGGCCCCGTCACCAAGGCCCTCTACCAACGCCTGGTCGACATCCAATTCGGCCGCCATCCCGACACCCACAACTGGCTCACCCCCGTCTGCAACCTGTAACGCAGCCGCCCGACACAGAGGCGCGACCGTAATTCTACTGTGTCATAAAAACAGAATTGTCTTATAATGTTTTTGTGGCTGCGAAAG
>JADMIO010796585.1_pt1 | contig 23918 bp, 25 predicted proteins | sample 8958161 | NCBI WGS metagenome assembly JADMIO01 (sample SAMN16585339, study PRJNA669376) | soil metagenome | isolation source: Crop rotation soil | place: USA: Cullars Rotation, Alabama | collected 2011
CCGCGACTTCAAGTCACGTGAATTCCAAGCTTCGGATCCCACTGTGCTGGAAAGACACCTGCTGGATCTCGCTGAGCGCGGACGACTCCGTCGCGGTGCTCGACACGACGGGCAAGCGGGAGCTCGCCTACCTCGCCGTCGGCGACCACCCGCAGCGCATCCGGCACGGCGTCATCCCGAGGTCGCTGCTCCGGTGAGCTCGCGCCGGCGGCTCTCCCACCGCGCGAGCAGGCGCGGCGTGAGGGCGAGGGCTGCCGCGTCGAACCACGCGTAGCCGCCGGCGATGCCTGACGGAGGGTTGCCGATGGCGATCCACCCCGTGAGCGGGTCGTGCTGCTGCCAGGCCCAGGTCCCCAGCGACGTGCCGGCGATCTCGAGGTAGCTCACGACGAGAAAGGCACCGCAGTAGACGCTGCGCGACAGCCCCCACCTGCTGAAGCCGAACAGGCACACCGCCCAGAACGCCCCGAGCACGTCGAGCGTCGGGCTGAGGAACAGCCCCCAGACCGCCCAGGCGGCGACGGCCGCGAGGGTCACCGGCACCAACCAGCGGTTGCGGTGCAGCCACGCCGACCGGCCGATGGCCAGTGCCGCCAGGTAGACGAGGCCGTGCCCCGGCGGGACGAACCACGGCACGTTGTGCAGCCGGTAGACGTAGACGCCGAGCCAGCCCGCGAAGACGTACTCGACCAGCGACGCGAAGGCGACGACCACACCGACCTGGATGCGGGTGACGTGCGACTCCCGCTTCAGCAGCACCAGCAGCAGCGCCCACGTGCCGAGTCCGAGCAGCCGCTGCTGGGTGAGCGATGCGCCCGTGTCGAGGCCCAGCACCACGGCGACCCACAGGACGACGACGGCGGGGACGGGCACCTGGTCATGCTCTCAGGTCGTGGCAGTCTCGCCCCGTGGACCTGCCCTTCTCGTTGCGCGGTGCTCCTGGCAACGTGCACGTCTCGGTGGTCGCCAACGACGACCCGGTGGGTGTCGGCTGCGACCTCCTCGATGCGTCCCTGCCGGCGGACGCGGCCCTCGGGTTCCCGGTCTGCAGGGCCACCGTGTCGCTCGACGCGGACGGCTATGCCGCCTGCCTGGGCTGGCTGCAGCTGGTGCGCTCCAGCGACGACGAGGACGTGTTCAAGCCCGATCCGCTGGCGCTGTTCCGCGAGGTCGCGACACCGTTCGCGTTCTTCGGCCTCCGCCCCGAGCTGTTCGACGCCCCGTTCCGGTTCCCGCGCCAGGACCTCAGCTGGACCGCTCATGCGTTTCTGTGCGCCGTCCCCGACGGCGTCATGTCCCGGGTCGTCACACCTGTGCTCGGCTTCGCGTGGGGGTTCGCCGTCGAGGACGGAGCGGTGGTGCTCGCCGAGCCGGAGCCGCTGTCGGTCAGCACCTGGTCGCGCCATGTCCCCCTGCTGTCCGCCGCCTACCCGGCCTGGACGTTTGCCTGACAGCAACACTCGCCGGGTGGACCATGGCGGGTATCGACACAAGGGGGTTGTGATGTCAGGACTTCCACTCGGACGCGCGGCGATCATCGTCTTCATCGCCGGCGCGATCCTGTTCCCGCTCGGCATGGTCGGGCAGCACGAGGGCGGCCTCTGGGAGGACGGACCGGAGTGGATCGGCGCCACCGGCTGGTTCGGCTTCCTGCTCTGCCTCCTCCTGCTCCTGGTCATCGGCGTCCTGGCGGTGGCGCGCACCGTGATGTCGCACCGACCCGCCAAGGGGTAGCCACGACGCGTGCGGTGCGGCAGCATCCGCACGTGACCTCGACTCTCGGTGAGCAGTTCGCGTCCGCGCTGGCGGCGAAGGACCACGAGACAGTGCGCGCGCTCCTGCACCCCGAGCTGGACTTCCGAGCGCTCACGCCCAACCGCGTCTGGGAGGCTGCGGGGCCCCAGGACGTCACCGACGTCCTGGGCGTGTGGTTCGACGACGGGGACGACATCGAGTCGCTCGAGTCCGTCGAGTCCGATCACTTCGCCGACCGCGAGCGGGTGGGCTACCGCCTCCGGGTGCGCAACGCCGACGGCGCCCACCTCGTCGAGCAGCAGGCCTACCTGTCAGAGAAGGACGGGCGCATCGGCTGGCTGCGCATCATGTGCTCCGGCTACCGCCTCGTCGACTAGCCCCGGACGGCACCGCTTCGTGCCACCTGGCTCATGAGCCGGCCGGTTGAGCTTCGGCGCGGGCCCCGCATCGAGGGCGAAGGTCCCTGGCCGTCCTGACGCGTGAGCGGTTGATTGGTCGAGAGGGGGAGTGAACGGAGGGCGACCATGACGCAGGCGATCAAGGAAGCGGCGGCTGACTTCCTCAGCGACAAGAGGGTTGCCGTGACGGGCGTGTCCCGCAAGGCCGGGTCGCACGGCAGCAACGCCGTGTACCACCGGCTGCGCGACCGGGGCTACGAGGTCTTCGCGGTCAACCCGAACGCCGACCAGGTCGAGGGTGACCGCTGCTATCCCGACCTGGCATCGATCCCCGGTGGTGTCGACTGGGTGGTGATCGGTACTCGCCCGGAGACGGCGGACGTGACGGTGCAAGAGTGCGCGCAGCTCGGGATCCACCATGTGTGGATGCACCGCGGACCCGGTGCGGGCAGTGTGTCGCGCAGCGCCGCAGCGTGGGGTCGCGAGCACGGCATGACCGTCATCGACGGCGGCTGCCCGTGCATGTTCGGCCCGACTGCGGATGGCGGTCACAAGGCCATGAAGGTGCTGCTCTCGCTGACAGGCAACGTCCCGCGCCAGGTGTAGCCCTGGCGCCGCGTCACCCGCGCGGAGGCGCGACGTCGATCTGCGCGGGGACGTTGAGGCCGATCGGGCAGCTCACGCCGTTGAACCCGTGGTTGCAGTAGCCGTTGGGGTTCTTGTCGAGGTACTGCTGGTGGTAGTCCTCGGCGTAGTAGAACGGCCCGGCGGGCAGGATCTCGGTGGAGATGGTGCCGCGACCCGCCTTCGTCAGCGCCTCCTGGTAGGTCTCCCGCGATGCGCGCGCAGCCTCCAGCTGGGCGTCCGTCGTCGTGTAGACCGCTGAGCGGTACTGGGTCCCGACGTCGTTGCCCTGCCGCATGCCCTGGGTGGAGTCGTGGTTCTCCCAGAACGTCTTGAGCAGCATCTCGTAGCTGACCTTCGCCGGGTCGTAGACCACCTGCACCGCCTCGGTGTGACCCGTGCGGCCGGTGCAGGTCTCCTCGTACGTCGGGTTCGGCGTGTGCCCGCCCTGGTAGCCGACCGCGGTCGAGTAGACGCCGTCGAGCTGCCAGAAGAACCGCTCGGCGCCCCAGAAGCAGCCCATGCCGAAGTACGCGATCTCGAGACCCTCCGGGAACGGGCCCTCGAGCGGCGTGCCGAGCACCGTGTGCTTCGCCACGACCGGCATCGGTTCGGGGCGGCCCTTGAGGGCCTCGTCCGCGGTCACCAGCTCTGTCTTCTTGCCGAAGCTCCACATGTCTCCCCCAACCACCGGGCAGGCCCCCACGTTCCCACGTCAGAGGTGACGCGCGACGGGCTGGTGCCCGTGCATGGCGAGCAGGCTGATCGCGATGATGCCGACGTAGGTCGCGACGACGGTGAGCCGCTGCTGCGGGAGCAGCCCCGTCGGCTCGGGGTGCCGGTGGCTCTTGTAGGCCCGGTAGGCGCCCAGGATGATGAGGATCGGCAGCGCCGGGCTCTGGTCCCGCAGCTCGACCAGCACCATCACCGCCAGCAGCGGGACCCACTCGACCAGCCGCAGCGCGGAGCCGGGCTCGTAGCCGTCCAGGGGGCGGATCGGTGACAGGTTGAACAGGTTGAGGAACAGGCCGAAGTACCCCAGCGCGTTGAGGAACTCGCTGTCGTACACCTCGCCCAGACCGAGGACGGCGAGGGCTCCGAGGGCGCCGGCGAAGGGGCCCGCGAGCGACGCCAGCGCCCCGTCGTACGGCGTGGCACCTTCCTTGTGACCCTTCACGAACGCGCCGAAGAACGGGATGAAGACGGGCAGCCCGGTGGAGTACCCGCGGGAGCGCATGAGCACCAGGTGACCGAGCTCGTGCACGAGGACGAGCAGCACCAGCCCGAGGGCGAAGGTCCACCCGAAGAACAGCGTGTAGCCGGCGACCGAGACCAGCATCGAGATGGCCAGCCCGAAGAACTTGATCTTGAAGACCAGGGCGCCGAGCTTCGCGATGCCGATGACCGCAGCGACGACGGGCGCGAGGGCCTTCTGCGCCCGGTCCTTCATGGTCGGTGGCTGCTCGGGTGTCACCGCCTCAGGCTACGGGTCGAACCGGTAGCCCATCCCGGGCTCGGTGATCAGGTGCACAGGCCGCGACGGGTCCGGTTCGAGCTTGCGTCTCAGCTGGGCGAGGTAGACGCGCAGGTAGTGCGTCTCCTTGACGTACGCCGGCCCCCACACCTCCAGCAGCAGCTGCTTCTGGCTGACCAGCCGGCCCTGTGACCGCACGAGGACCTCGAGCAGGTGCCACTCGGTGGGCGTGAGGCGCACCTCGCCCGACGGCGTCGTCACCCGGCGGGCGGCCAGGTCGACGGTGAAGTGCTCCGTGACCACGGTCGGCGCCTCGGGCTCCGGTTGCGCCCGTCGGACGGCGGCCCGCACGCGCGCGAGCAGCTCGTCCATCCCGAAGGGCTTGGTGACGTAGTCGTCTGCACCGGCGTCCAAGGCGGCGACCTTCTCGCGCTGGTCGTCGCGGGCGGACAGCACGATGACCGGCAGGGAGGTCCAGCCGCGCAGCCCGGCGAGGACCTCGAGACCGTCGAGGTCGGGGAGGCCGAGGTCGAGGACGACCACGTCCGGGACGCGGCTGCTCGCGAGCGACAGCGCGTCACGCCCGGTCCGGGCGACGTCGACCTCGAAGCCGCGGGCCGTGAGGTTGATGGCGAGCGCGCGCGCCAGCGGCTGGTCGTCGTCGACGACCAGGACCCTCGTCATGTCGGCAGCACCACCGTCATGGTGAGGCCGCCGCCCTCGGTGCGCGACGGCGTCAGCGTGCCGCCGAGGGCGTCGACGAAGCCGCGCACGACGAGCAGCCCGAGTCCGACGCCGCGGTCCGAGCCGAACGCGGGCGGCATCTCAGCCATCCCCGGCCCGTGGTCCACGACGGCGAGAGTGCCTGGTGCAGAAGCGATCTCGACGCTGTCGGAGTGCCGCAGGGCGTTGCTCACGAGGTTGGCGACGACGCGCTCGAGCAGCCCGGCGTCGGTCACCACGGGCGGGAGCGAGTCGGGCACGTCGACGGTCACGCGGTCCCGGTCGGGAAGGCCGACGAGCGCGCGGGCAACGACCTCGTCGAGCCCGACCGGCGCGGCGCTGACGCTGAGGGCGCCCGCCTCCAGCCGGGACGCGTCCAGCAGGTTCGACACGAGTGCCTGCAGGCGATCAGCGGACTGCTCGATCGTCTCCAGCAGCTCCTCGCTCTCCTCCTTGGTCCAGGTCACCTCGTCGGAGCGCAGGCTCGTGACCGCGGCCTTCACCCCGGCCAGCGGGGTCCGCAGGTCGTGTCCCACGGCGGCGAGCAGCGCGGTCCTCATCCGGTCGACCTCGGCCATCCGGCGCCCCGTGAGCGCGGTGGAGGCGGCCTCCGCGAAGGCCTGCAGCACCCGTCGGTCGGCGGCGAAGAGCTCGGGGCCGTGCACGACCAGCCGCGCGTCAGGGCCAGCGGGTACGACAGCAGTGCCGTCCTCGGGAAGTGCGGTCCCCACGGTCGCGACCGGCACGTCGGCGCCCCGGACCGTCTCGACGAGGGTGACCTGCGAGGCACCGAACACCACCCGTACTCGCTCGAGCACCGCCGGCAGCGTCTCCTGCTCGGCGAGCGTCGTACCCGCCACCGACGACAGCGCCGCTGCCTCGGCGGCGGCACGCGCGGCCTCCGCGGACCGGCGGGCGGCCAGGTCGACGACGGCGCTGACCGACACCGCGACCGCCAGGTAGACCAGCAGGACCACCACGTCGCTCCCACTCGCGATCGACAGGCGGTGCACGGGTGGGGTGAACCAGTAGTTCAGCGCGAGGCCCCCGCCCAGCGCGGCGGGCACGGCCGGCCGCAGTCCGCCGATGAGCGCCACCACGACGACGAGCAGCAGCATGAGGAGGACCGGGGTCGCATAGGCCTGGTCGGTCTGCGTCAGGAGCGCCGTGAGGGCCGGTATCCCGAGCAGCGCGACGACGGAGGCCGTTGCCTCCCGCCGTACGGGGATCGCTGCTGCCACGGTCGAAGCCTCTCAGCCGACCGCGACCTCGTCCTCCAAGGGGAGCGACGACGAGAGCTGCCACGGCACGCTCGCGACCATGACCCGGGGCTGGAACAGCAGCCGGCCCTTGAGCCGCAGCGCGCTCTGGTTGTGGAGCAGGTGCTCCCACCAGTGGCCGACGACGTACTCCGGGATGAAGACGCACACGACGTCGCGGGGGCTCTCGAGGCGGATCCGCTTCACGTAGGCGAGCAGCGGCCTGCTGATCTCGCGGTAGGGCGACTCGAGGACGACGAGCGGCACGGGGATCTCTCGGTCCGCCCAGGCATCGAGCAGGTGCGCGGTCTCCTCCGGGTCGACCTCGACGGTGACCGCCACGAGGTCGTGCGGCCGCGTCGCCCGGGCGAACGCCAGGGCGCGCAGGGTGGGCTCGTGCAGCTTGCTGACCGGGACGACGCCGTGGATCCGGCTGGGCAGCGGCACCCCGCCGGGCCGCGGCGCGAGCTCCTCGGCGACTCGCGCGTAGTGCCGCTGGATCCGCTCCATGAGCAGGTAGAGCAGCGGCATCGCGACGACGACGATCCACGCGCCGTGCAGGAACTTCGTGAGGAGCACGACGACCAGCACCACGCCGGTGGCCGCCGCGCCCGCGCCGTTGACGGCCTGCAGGCGGCGACGGTTCGGCGGCCTCAGCGTGGCCCAGTGCCGCACCATCCCCCACTGGCTCAGGGTGAAGCTCACGAACACGCCGATGATGTAGAGCTGGATGAGCTTCGTGACGTCCGCGTCGAACGCGACGACGAGCAGCACCGACAGCAGCATGAGGGCGACGACGCCGTTGCTGAAGACGAGCCGGTCACCGCGCTTGCCGAGCTGCCGTGGCAGGTACCCGTCGCGCGAGAGCAGCGACGCCAGGACGGGGAAGCCGTTGTACGCCGTGTTGGCAGCGAGCACGAGGATCGCCGCCGTGAACCCCTGCAGCAGCAGGAACAGCACGCCGTGTCCGAAGACCGCGATCCCGATCTGCGAGAGCGCCGTCCGCTGGACGTGTCCCGCCGGTGCACCGATCAGGTTCGCCGGGTCCTCCGCCATGTGCACGTGCGCGGCAACGGCAAGGACGGTGATCCCGACGAACATCGTGATCGCGAGCACTCCCATGATGACCAGCGTCGCCGCGGCGTTGCGGCTCTTCGGCTTCGTGAACGACGGCACCCCGTTGGAGATCGCCTCGACACCTGTCAGGGCCGTGCACCCGCTCGCGAAGGCCCGGAGGACGAGGAAGACCGTCAGCAGACCGCCGGTCTGGTGGACCTGGCGCACCGACCACGCCGCGCTCTCCGCCTGGATCGGCTGCCCCAGCAGGGCCTTGGCGCAGGCCCAGCCCAGCATCAGCAGCACGATCGCGACGAACCCGTAGGTCGGTACGGCGAACGCCCGGCCTGACTCCTTGACGCCCCGCAGGTTCACGACCGTGAGGAGCACGATCGAGCCGACGCTGAGCGCGACCGCGTGGCGGGCCAGCGAGGGAGCGGCGCTGGTGACCGCCGCCACCCCGGCGACGACGGACACCGCCACCGTGAGGACGTAGTCCACGAGCAGCGCACTGGCCGCGACGAGGGAGGCACGTGCGCCGAGGTTCTCCCGGCTCACGGCGTAGGCACCGCCGCCGTTCGGGTAGGCGAAGCAGGTCTGGCGGTACGACGCCACCACGACGGCCAGCAGGGCGACGACGGCGACCGCGATCCAGGGCGTCAGGTGGAGCAGCGCGATGCCGCCGAGGCCGAGGACCAGCACGATCTGCTCGGTGGCGTAGGCGACGGAGCTGAGCGGGTCGCTGCAGAAGACCGGCAGGGCGAGGCGCTTCGGGAGCAGCGTCTCGCCGAGCCGGTCGCTGCGGAGCGGCCGGCCGACGAGCACGCGCTTGGGGGTGTCGAACACGGTGTCACGACACCACCTCCGGCAGCCGACGTGACCGTTCTTGACGGCTTCTTGACGGCGGCCGACGGGGTCTTGTCGCGTTCCTTATTACCTACTGAACAGGTGTGGTTTAATGGTGCGCATGTCCGCACTCCTCGAGCCGTTCTGGCCCGGCCGTCGTGCGGACGCCTTCGACGAGACCTGTCGCTGAGCACCTGCCTCAGCCCTGACCGTCTCTTCTCGAAGGAACTCCCATGCTCGCCCTTGCCTCCCTCGCCGACGCCGTGACCACGGCCGCCGGCGACGCCCGCCTCTGGCGGCAGCACGTCCGCTTCGACCAGGGGTCCCGGTACTGGCACCGTCTCGCGACGCTGCCCGATGCCGACCTCTGGCTGCTCACCTGGCTCCCCGACCAGCAGACCGACCTGCACGACCACGGCGAGGCCACCGCTGCCTTCACCGTCGTCTCCGGCCAGCTCGAGGAGGTGCGCGTCTCCGCCGGCAGGCGGGTGTCCCGGTCGCTCTCCCGCGGCCAGCTCTCGTGGGTCCCCGCCGGCGCGGTGCACGACGTCGGCAACCGCAGCAGCGCTCCGGCGATCAGCATCCACGCCTACTCCCCCGCCCTCACCCACATGACCTTCTGGGACCTGGAGGCCGGCGTCCTCTCGCGGCTGTCGACCATCCGCACCGACGAGCCGGAGGTGGCCTGACATGACGGTCACCGCGCTTCGCGCCCTCCCCGCCCCCCGCTCGGTCGACGACCTCCTCTGGGAGGCCCGCTCCGGGCTGGACCGGCACTCACCTGCTCGCGCGGCCGCCGCGGCGGCCCAGGGGGCGCTGCTGGTCGACATCCGCCCGCACGCCCAACGGGTCCGCGAAGGTGAGATCCCCGGCGCCCTCGTCATCGAGCGCAACGTGCTCGAGTGGCGGCTCGACCCGCAGTCGTCCGCGCGCATCCCGGAGGCGTCCTACGACCTCGCGGTGGTGGTCGTCTGCTCCGAGGGGTACACGTCGTCGCTGGCGGCCGCCGCACTGCAGGTGCTCGGTATCTCCCGGGCCACGGACCTCGAGGGTGGCTTCGTCGCCTGGCGCGAGGCAGGGCTCCCGACCGTGGCGGGAGGTACCCCGGCGGGCGAGCGGTGCCGGCCCCGGCTGCTCGCGATCGCCACCGACCGGTGGGAGGTGCGGGTGTCGGGCGAGCTCGTGCACCTGACCCGCCAGGAATTCCGCGTGCTGGCCGCTCTCGACGAGGCCCAGGGTCGCGTGGTGCACCGCCACCAGATGGCCGAGCTCCTGGACGTCTACCCCGCGACGACCCGCGCCCTGGACGTGCACGTCTGCCGGCTCCGCGCCAAGCTCGGACCTGCCGGCAAGGCCCTCCTGACCGTCCGCGGCGTCGGCTGGCGCCTCACTGCCTGACCGCCGTGAATGAATACGCGGAGGGGCGCCGCAGCTGCTCCGGCCACCCTCCACGTATTCATTCAGGCGAGGGGGAAGAGGACCCCGGGGTTGAGGAGGCCGGCGGGGTCGAGGGCGGTCTTGATGGCGCGCATCGCCTCGATCTCGTTCTCCGACCGGGACAGGGCGAGCCACGGGACCTTCGCGCGGCCGACGCCGTGCTCGCTGCTGATCGACCCCGACAGGGAGGCGACCAGCCGCAGCACGGCGTCGCTGACCTCCTCCGCGGCGGAGCCGGTGTCGAGGACGTTGACGTGCAGGTTGCCCTCGTTGACGTGCCCGAAGACGATCGTCCGCGCGCCCGGGCACACGCCGGCGACGGTCGCCTCCAGCTGGTCGACCAGCGCGGGAAGCGACGTCACCGGCACCGACACGTCCAGCTTCACCGGCACGCCCTCGGCGCTGATCGACTCGGTGTGCGTCTCGCGGTAGGCCCACAGCGCGCGCTGCCCTGACGCGTCATCCGCGATCCGCGCGTCGACGAGCCCCTCCGCCGACTCGACGGCAGCGACGAGTGAGGCCGTCGGGTCGACGAGGTCGGCGCACTCGACGAGCAGGTAGGCGGCGTGCTCCTCGGGGAAGGGCGCGGGCAGCCCGCCGTGCTTGCGCACCAAGGCGAGACCGGGTGCGTAGAACAGCTCGGCTGCGGCCAGCGACGGCAGCGAGGCTCGCAGCACCGGCAGCACGTCGACGGCGGCAGTGGTGGACGACATCGCCAGCAGCGCGACGGCGCGTGCGCGGTAGCGAGGCACCAGCCGGAGCCGTGCCTCGGTGATGACGGCGAGGGTGCCCTCCGAACCGGCGAGCAGCCCGAGCAGGTCGTAGCCGGTGCCGTCCTTCTCCAGCCCCGCCATCCGGGAGACGACCGAGCCGTCGGCCAGGACAGCGGTGAGGCCGACGACCTGCTGGCGCATCGAGCCGTACCGCACCACCCGGATCCCGCCGGCGTTGGTCGCGACCAGCCCCCCGACGGTGGCGGAGTCCCGAGCGGCGAGGTCGACACCGAAGTCGAAGCCCGCCTCGCGCGCGACCGCCTGCAGCGCGGCCAGCGTCACGCCGGCGCCGGCGGTCACCTGCGACGACGACGGGTCGACGTCGCCCAGGGTCGTCAGCCGTGTCAGGGACAGCAGCACCTCACCGCCCACGGGCACCCCTCCGCCCACGAGACCGGTGTTGCCGCCCTGGACGGTGATGCGCCAGCCCTCCGACGCGCAGGCGCGGACGACCGCGGCCACCTCGTCCGTCGTACCAGGCCTGACGACACAGGCTGCGGAACCGGTGAACCGGCCCGTCCAGTCGGTCTCGTACGACGCCTTGAGGTCCGGGTCCGTGAGGACGTGCTCGGGCCCGACGATGTCCGCGAGCGCCTTCACGACAGCACCCGGAGCCGGACCGTCTCCGCCATGGCGCGCAGCGCCTCGACCACGTCGGGAGTCGGGGTGCCCGCGATGTCGGTCACCACGAAGCCGAGCGAGCCCTTCGTCGACAGCTGCTGCCCCTCGATGTTCACGCCGTGGTCGGCCAGGACGCCGTTGACGGCGGCGAGCACGCCGGGGGTGTTGACGTGCAGGTGCAGCAAGCGCGACTGCCCGGGCTCCCGGGGGAGGGCGACGGCGGGCAGGTTCACCGAGAGCGACGTCGTGCCGGCGACCACGTAGTCACGCAGCTTGCCGGCGACGAAGTGGCCGATGTCCTGCTGGGCCTCCTCCGTGGAGCCGCCCACGTGGGGGGTGAGGATGACGTTCGGCAGGCCGCGCAGGGGCGACACGAACTCCTCGCCCTTGGCCTTCGGCTCGACCGGGAAGACGTCGACGGCGGCGCCGGCGATGTGGCCGGACCTGACGTGCTCGGCCAGCGCCTCGTGGTCGACGACGAAGCCGCGCGAGAGGTTGAGGAAGATCGAGCCCGGACGCATCCGGGCGAACTGCTCCTCGCCGAAGATGCCGCTGTTCGACGAGCGGCCGTCGACGTGCAGCGACACGACGTCGCACTCGGCCAGCAGCTCGTCGAGGGTGCCGCAGCGGCGGGCGTTGCCCAGCGCAAGCCGGTCGGCGGTGTCGAAGAACATCACCCGCATCCCGAGGGCCTCTGCCAGCACCGAGAGCTGCGAGCCGATGTTGCCGTAGCCGACGATGCCGAGCCGCCGGCCCCGCACCTCGTGCGACCCGACGGCCGACTTGTCCCAGATGCCCGCGTGCATGTCACGGTTCTTGTCGGTGAGGCGGCGGGTCAGGGCGATCAGCTCGGACAGCGCGAGCTCCACGACGGACCGGGTGTTGGAGAACGGCGCGTTGAAGACGGCGACGCCGCGCTCCGAGGCGCACGCCAGGTCGATCTGGTTGGTGCCGATGCAGAAGGCGCCGACTGCCAGCAGGTCCGGGGCAGCCTCGAGGGCAGCCGCTGTCAGCGTCGTGTTGGACCGCAGACCGAGGACCTGCACGCCGGGGAGCCGATCCAGCAGCTCGGCCTCGGTGAGCGCCCGGTCCAGCCGCTCGACCTCGAACCCCGCGTCGCGCAGCGCGAAGGCCGCGTCGTCGTGGATGGCTTCGAGCAGCAGGGCCCGCATCGTGCACTCCTCAGGGCGTCGGACGGACCCGCGCCCGGGCCTCGCACAAGCAGGACCAGGCTACCGGGACGGCGTTCCCAGCCAGGCTTGACGTTCCTCACAGCGAACTCCCAGGCAAGTGGCGATGATGGAGTCATGACCGATCACGACGCGATGCCCGACACCCCCTGGTGGTCCCAGCCCGGGACCACGGCCGTCCTGCCGACGACGCCGCCCCCGTCGACGCCGCCTCCGCTCGACGCTCCGCCCGCGCCGAAGCGCGCCCGCCGACCAGGCACGGCCGTCCTCCTCGCCCTGGCGCTCGTGGTCGGCGGCGCTGCCGGCGGCGGGGTCGCGGAGTACCTCCACGACGACAGCTCGAGCACGGTCCTCAGCTCCACCCCGCTCGCGAGCGGCACGGTCAAGAACGGCACCAGCACCATCGCCGGTACGCCGGAGAGCGCTGCGGCGATCATCGGGCCGAGCGTCGTGACCATCGAGGTCACGGGGCAGCAGAGCACGGGCTTCGGCACCCAGACGGTCTCCGGCACGGGGTCCGGCGTGATCATCCGCGACTCCGGCTACATCCTCACCAACAACCACGTCGTCGCGGAGGCCGTCGGTGGCGGCACGGTCTTCGTGACGCTCGCGGACGGCAAGACGGTCCCGGCCCACATCGTGGGCACGGACGCCACCACCGACCTCGCAGTCATCAAGATCGACGGTCAGTCGGGCCTCAAGGCGGCGACGTTCGCGAAGAGCGAGTCGCTCAAGGTCGGCCAGGCCGTCATCGCCGTCGGGGCACCGCTCGGGCTGTCGAACACGGTCACCGAGGGGATCGTCTCGACGCTGCACCGGCCGGTCCGCACCGGTGACAGCAGCGGCAACTCGCAGGCCGTCATCGACGCCGTGCAGACCGACGCCGCCATCAACCCCGGCAACTCGGGCGGCGCCCTCGTCGACCTCGGCGGGCGGGTCGTCGGCATCAACTCCGCGATCGCCTCGACCGGGTCGAGCACCGGGCAGTCGGGCAACATCGGCGTCGGGTTCGCCATCCCCAGCGAGACCGCGACCAAGGTCGCCGACCAGCTGATCGCCAAGGGCAAGGCCGTCCACTCCCAGATCGGCGTGAACGTCGGCAGCACCGACTCGACCGACGGCACCCCCGGCGCCGGCGCGACCATCCAGGGCGTCAACGCCGGGTCGCCGGCGGCGAAGGCGGGCCTGCAGGCGGGCGACATCGTCACGAAGGTCAACGACCGCCAGGTCACGGACGCCACCAGCCTCATCGCGGCGATCCGCTCCTACGACCCGGGCACCACGGTCACCCTGACGCTGACCCGCGGCGGCGCCACGAAGACGGTCAAGGTGACGCTGGCCTCGGCGCAGGACAGCTGATAGGTCTCCAGTCCCTCCAGTAGGAGCGTCTCCGTGACGTCACCGGAGGGCTGGAGGCTTTCGTGGGAGATCTGCTTCAACGGGCACTGCCCGTGGACACGCTTGTCGTCGCTGTCGATCCCGGGAAGGCCCTGAACCGGGTCTGGCTGAGCACCGACACCGACGGGCTGTTGCTGGACCCGTTGACGTTGCCGGTACTGCGACCTGGGATCGATGAGCTCACTCGTCTGATCCAGCTGCATCGCGGGAACCGTCACCCGGTCATCGCGATCGAAACGACGGGGGCGCTGCATCAGGCTTGGGCCGCTGAGCTCGGCCAGCGGTTCCCGGACTCCGTCCGGCTGTTCGCTCCGTCCGAGACCGTCGCAGCGCGGTCTCAGCTCGGGTCGCGGCGGTTCAAGACTGACGATCGGGACTGCGCCGCACTGACCTACCTGGCGCGACAAGGCCATGGTCGTCGCCTCGGAGTGGACGAGCACGAACTCCTGACAGCTGTGCGGTTCCGCCGCGGTCTGCTCGCCGAGCGGAAGGCGGCTCAGCAGCGTCTGCACGATCAGGTCAACGCTCTCTGTCCTGGCCTGTCCGCGCCGTCTGGCCAGGGGCGGGCGCTCGATCTCACCGGCGTCGCGGGGCAGGCGTTCCTGGACTGCCTGATCGACCTCGAGGGCCGACCGGCGAGCGTCCGGTCGTTGCAGGCTCGCGCGGTCGGGCGTCTCACCGCCAACGACGCGAGGTACTGGAGCGCCCGCTGGAAGGCCTGCCTGCCAGCGCCTTCTGACGCACCGGTCCGGGTCGAGCGGCTTGCGCGGAGCGTCTCCCGGTGGCGGCAGCTGTCCGCGGACATCGTGGCTGTCGAGGCCGACATGGAACGCTTGCTCGCCCTCACTGCTGGGCAGGTCCTCACCACGCTGCCCGGGGTGAAGACCGTCCGCGCTGCCTGCTTCAGCGCCTTCACGCTGCCCATCGACCGGTTCCCGACCGCCGGGCACCTCTACTCCGCGACCGGCCTCGCCCCGGCGAGCTACCAGTCCTCCAGCATCGAGCGCCGCTCCGGCATCAGCCGCCAAGGACTCCCCGAGCACCGCGACGCCTTGATGGCCATCGCCTGGGGCCTGTCGCAGTACTGCCAGCCGTTCATCGAACGAGAGGAGCAGCTCAGAGTCCGAGGCATGAGACCGATGCAGGTCCGCGTCGCGATCGCGCGGCACGCCTGCCGGCTCGTCTATCGGATGCTCACCACCCAAGACGTCTTCGACGAGCAGCGTTACCGTCGAGCGAGGCACCAGACCGGGCGGTGACGGCGTGATAGCTATGCCGCTCGACGGCGCAACCTAGCTTGCCGCCCGCCCGGCCTGGGGCCCCTCCACGGCGAAGAACAGAGCCTGCCGCCCGACGGCGACTAATCAGCCTGCCGACCTCGGCCCCACCGCCAAGCGAGACGCACGACGCAACAGCCAGCTCGACCCCCGGGCCGAGCCGATGCCGCACGCCCACCGCCCGGCTTGACTCGAGAGGTCAGAGCTAGGACCTCGGGCGCCGCTACGGGACACGGCGCCCGACAGACGACGGGGCCGGTACGCGCATCCCCCAGCGCGTGCCGGCCCCGTCGCATGTCCAGGCACCTCGCAGCGACCAACCAGGGTCATCCCAACCCCGGCCGCCAACCTCGACCCATGAGCGCACCAGCGGTGGAAGCGACCCACCCCCTCGCCCCGACCTCCCTGAGCCCGGCCGTCGACATCGTGGTCCCGGTCTACGACGAGGAGGGCGATCTCGAGCCGAGCATCCGCCGCCTCCACACCTACCTCACGGAGGAGTTCCCCTTCTCCGCGCGCATCACCATCGCCGACAACGCCAGCACCGACGGCACCTGGGACATCGCCTCGCGGCTTGCCGACGAGCTGCCCGGTGTGCGCGCCGAGCACCTGCCCGTCAAGGGCCGCGGCCGCGCCCTCAAGCACGCGTGGGGCAGCAGCGACGCGACCGTCCTCGCCTACATGGACGTGGACCTGTCCACCGACCTCGGCGCGCTGCTCCCCCTCGTCGCACCGCTGCTCTCGGGGCACAGCGACGTCGCGATCGGCAGCCGGCTCGCGCGGTCCGCACGCGTCAGCCGCGGTCCGAAGCGCGAGATCATCAGCCGCTGCTACAACCTCATCCTGCACGCGGTCCTCAGCACCCGGTTCTCCGACGCGCAGTGCGGCTTCAAGGCCGTCCGCGCCGACCGCGCCGAGGTCCTGCTGCCGCTCGTCGAGGACGACGCGTGGTTCTTCGACACCGAGCTGCTCGTGCTCGCCGAGCGCTCCGGCCTGCGGATCCACGAGGTCCCCGTGGACTGGGTCGACGACCCGGACTCCCGCGTCGACCTCCTGCACACTGCCGTCGAGGACCTGCGCGGGATGCTGCGTGTCGGGCGCGGACTCGCCAACGGCAGCCTCCCGGTGTCCGACCTGCGGCGGGCCTTCGGACGGTCGGGCACCGGGCACACCGGTCTCGTCCGGCAGGTGCTCCGCTTCGGGACCGTCGGGGTCCTGAGCACGCTGGCCTACCTCCTGCTGTTCGTCGCCCTGCACCCCGTGGTCGGCGCCCAGTCCGCGAACCTCCTCGCCCTCGGGTCCACGGCCGTGGCCAACACCGCGGCCAACCGGCACTACACCTTCGGAGTCCGGGGCCGCGCAGGTGCAGGGAGGGACCAGGCCGGCGGCCTGCTGGTGTTCACCGCGGCGCTCGCCCTCACCTCCGGGTCCCTCGCGCTGCTGCACCTGGTCAGTGACCCGTCCCGCCCCGTCGAGCTCGCCGTCCTCGTCGTCGCGAACCTCGCCGCCACCGTGCTGCGGTTCGTGGCGCTGCGCGGCTGGGTCTTCCGCCGGGCGGTCCAGGCATGACCTCACCGGCTGACGGCCGTCTGCGCGTCCGGCAGCGCGGCAAGAGCCGCCAGCAAGCGCTGCGTCAGACGCCGATGGCGCTGAAGCCCCCGTCGACGTAGACGATCTGGCCGGTGGTGGCGGGGAACCAGTCGCTCATCAGGGCGACGGTCGCCTGGGCAACGGGCTCGGCGTCCGTGACGTCCCAGCCGAGCGGGGCCCGGCTGGCCCAGGCGTCCTCGAAGTCGGAGAAGCCAGGGATCGCCTTGGCGGCCATGGTCTTGAGCGGGCCCGCGCTGACGAGGTTCGACCGGATGCCGTGCGGCCCGAGATCCCTTGCCAGGTAGCGGTTCGCGCTCTCCAGCCCGGCCTTGGCGACACCCATCCAGTCGTACCCTGGCCACGCGACACGGGCGTCGAAGTCGAGCCCGACGTACGACGACCCGCGCGGCATGAGGGACAGGGAGGCGCGGGCGAGCGCAGCGTAGGACCACGTCGACACCTGCACCGCAGTGGCCACCGACTCCCACGGGGTGTCGAGCAGGCCCTGGCCGAGGCAGTCGGCCGGCGCGAAGCCGATCGCGTGCAGGACGCCGTCGAGCCCGTCGACGTGCTCGCGGACCAGCTTCGGCAGCTGCTCGAGGTGCTCCTCGGACGTCACGTCGAGCTCGACCACGGGGGCCCCGACAGGCAGCCGGCGAGCTATCCGGTTCGTCAGCGACAGCGACCGGCCGAAGCCGGTGAGGACCACGGTCGCGCCCTGCTCCTGGGCCAGCCGCGCCACGGAGAACGCGATGGAGGAGTCGGTGAGGACTCCCGTGATGAGCAGGCGCTTGCCTTCGAGCAGCATGGGTCAGTCCTCCGCGAGGTGGTCGGCGAGCGCGAGCTGCAGGCGCTTCGCGTCGGTCCAGAACACGCCACCCTCAGGCAGCTCGAGCAGGTCCGCGCCGATGCCCTCAGCGAGCGAGCGGCCCAGGTCGGCGGGGTGCAGCTGGTCGCCCTGCTGCGTCACGACGAGGGTCGGGACGTCGAGCTGCGCGAGCAGCGAGCGGTCGGGCAAGGGCCGGTCCTCGGCGCGCGGAGCAGGTGCGGGTCGCGTGACGAGCTGCTGCGCCCGGCGCAGCACGAGGGCGTCGACACCGCGGCGCGTCCGCACGTCCGCTGGCAGCTCCTCGAGCAGCACGTCGGCGACCGCCCTGGCGTCGACCGCGCCGATCGCCGCGCCCAGCCGGTGCAGCCGCTCGGTCGCGCCGTCACGGCGGGTGGCGTCGATGGCCGCGGGCAGCACGAAAGCCAGCTTGCGGAAGCGGGACGGGTCGCGCGTCAGCGCCCTGAGCAGCGCGCCCGCGCCCAGGGAGAGGCCCACGGCCTGCGAGGCACCGACCGCGTCGGCGACCGCGAGCAGGTCGTCGGCCAGCGAGTCGTAGTCCCAGCCCTCCGGCTGCAGCGCGCTGCTACCGTGCCCGCGGAAGTCCAGCAGCACCCGCGTGCCCTGGACGCGGGTCGCGAGCGGCCGCGTCTCCGCGACCGACCCGCCGAGCCCGTGGGCGAACACGGTGACCGGTCCGCCCTCGCCGAGCACGACGAAGGAGACGTCGCCGACCACTCCTGCCGGCGCGGGAGCCAAGGTCATCAGTGACCCATCCCGAGGCCGCCGTCGACGGGGATGACTGCCCCGTTGACGTAGGACGCCTCGTCGGACGCGAGGAAGGCGAGCACCGCCGCGACCTCGTCCACCGAGGCCATCCGGCCGGCGGGGATCGAGGCGAGCACCTGCTCGCGACGGGCGTCGCCGAGCGCCGCGGTCATGTCGGTGTCGATGAACCCCGGGGCGACGACGTTGGCCGTGATGCTGCGTGAGCCGAGCTCACGGGCGAGGGACCGGCTGAAGCCGACCAGACCGGCCTTCGACGCGGCGTACGACGCCTGGCCGGCCGAGCCGGACAGCCCGACCACCGACGAGACGAAGAGCAGCCGGCCCCAGCGGGCGCGCAGCATGGTCTTGCTGGCCCGCTTCGCGAGCCGGTAGGCCGACGTGAGGTTGGTGTCGAGGACCGACGTGAACGACTCCTCCGTCATGCGCAGGAGGAGCTGGTCGTCGGTGATGCCGGCGTTGCAGACGAGGATCTCGACCGGGCCGAGTGCCTCCTCGACGGCGGTGAACGCGTGGTCGACGTCCTCTGCGGAGGTGACGTCGCACTTCACGGTGAACAGCCCGTCGACCTCGCCCGAGCGGGACGTGACGGCGACTCGATGTCCTTGCGCAGCAAGGGATCTCGCTGTCGCAAGGCCGATCCCGCGGTTGCCGCCCGTCACCAGGGCGGTCCGGGCGGTCACTGCGGTCCGTTCGGGCGCTTGCCACGCCGCTGCGGCAGCGAGCTCAGCGTCTCGATGAGGCGAGCGCGCGTCTCCGAGGGCTCGATGACCTCGTCGACCGCCCCGCACTCGAGGGCGCGGGTGAGGCCACCGGTGGTCGCCTCGTGGTCGGCCGCGAGCCGGGCAACCAGGGCGGCCCGGGCAGACGGGTCCTTCTCCTTCGCGAGCTCGCGCTTGCTGAGCACCTCGACAGCAGCCGTCGCACCCATGACGTCCACCTGCGCCCCGGGCCACGCGAAGACCGCGTCGGCACCCAGGCCCTTCGAGCCCATCGCGATGAACGCGCCGCCGTAGGCCTTGCGCGTGATGACCGTGAGCCGTGGCACCCGCGCACCGGCGTACGCGTGCAGCAGCTTGGCGCCGCGACGCAGGACGCCCTCGTCCTCCTGGCCGACACCGGGCAGGTAGCCCGGGACGTCGACGAGGAAGATCAGCGGGAGTCCCATGGTGTCGCACCACGTGACGAAGCGGCCGGTCTTGTCGCCGGTCGCGGCGTCGAGGCAGCCGGCCATGCGCTGGGGGTCGTTGGCGACGACACCGACGGTCCGGCCACCGAGGCGGCCGACCATCGTCACGGCGCTGGTCGCCCAGTCGCGGTGCAGCTCGATGTAGCTGCCCGGGTCGAGGACCGCGCGGATGACGGGGCGTACGTCGTAGCTGTGCCGCGGGTCGCTCGGGACGTGCGCGCCCGGGTCCGTGACGACGACCTCGTCACAGGTGCCGCGCTGCCGGCCGAGCAGCAGCGCCAGCCGGCGGGCGGCGTAGAGCGCCTCGTCGTCGGTGGGCGTGACGAGGTGGGCGACACCGCTGATCGTGCCGTGCGTGTGCGGGCCGCCGAGCCGCTCCATGTCGATCTGCTCGCCCGTCACGCGGCGGACCACGTCCGGTCCGGTGACGAAGACGCGGCCCGACGGGCCCATGATGACGACGTCGGTGAGCGCCGGGCCGTAGGCCGCACCACCCGCCGCGGGGCCGACGACGACGGAGATCTGCGGGATCCGCCCGGACGCGCGGGTCTGCGCCGCGAACACACGGCCCACCGCGTCGAGTGAGGCGACGCCCTCGCGGAGCCGGGCACCGCCCGAGTGCCAGATGCCGATGCAGGGGGCCTGGCGCAGGTTGGCGATGTCGGTGGCGTCGCAGATGGCGCCGCAGCCGTCGATGCCGAGAGCACCGCCCTGCTTCGTCGGGTCGGTCGCGAAGACCACCGTCTCGATGCCGCCGATGACGCCCATACCGACGGCGACCCCGTCGACGTCGATCATCAGGTCCCAGTCGTCGAAGACCTTGTCGAGCCGCTCGAGGCAGGCGGCGGAGATGACGCCCTTGTCGAGGACAGTCGTCTCGAGCGGCTCAGCCGTCATCGCTGGAAGACCAAGGACACGTCGTGGCCTCCGAAGCCGAAGGAGGTGGACAGGGCGGCGTCGTGCACGAGCTGGCGCGGGACGACGCGCACGGCGTCGACGTCGGCCTCGTCGTCCTGGTCGTCGAGGTTGCGCACCGGCGGGACGAGCCCGTCACGCAGCGCGACGACCGTCGCGATCGCCTCGACCGCACCGGCAGCACCCAGCAGGTGACCGGTGCAGGACTTGGTGGCGGTGACGGCCGGCTTGTGCGTGCCGAGGGCGAGCGCGAGGGCGCGGGCCTCCGCGACGTCGCCGAGCGGGGTGGAGGTGGCATGCGCGTTGACGTGACCGATGTCGGTCGCCGTGATCCCGGCGTCGGCGAGCGCGAGCGTGATGCTGCGTGCGGCGCCGTCGCCCGACGGGTCAGGAGCGGTGACGTGGTGCGCGTCGGCCGCGAGACCGGCACCGCCGAGCCAGCCGTGGACCCGAGCACCGCGGGCACGAGCGTGCTCCTCGGTCTCGAGGACGAGGACCCCGGCGCCCTCCCCGAGGACGAAGCCGTCGCGACCCTTGTCGTAGGGCCGGGAGGCGGCCTCAGGCGCGTCGTGCCTGGTGGACAGCGCGCGCATCTGCGCGAAGCCGGCCATCGGCAGCGGGTGGACGCACGCCTCGGAGCCACCGGCGACGACCACGTCGACGGCACCCGAGCGGAGCATGGTCAGTGCCTGCGCGATGGCCTCCGCGCCGGAGGCGCACGCGCTGACCGGCGTGTGCACGCCGGCCCGGGCCTTGAGCTCGAGGCCGACCGTGGCGGCCGGTCCGTTGGGCATGAGCATCGGCACGAGGTGCGGGCTGACCGCGCGGGGGCCGCGGGCCTGCAGCACGTCGTACTGGCTGAGAAGGGTCAGCGCGCCTCCGATACCGGAACCGATGACGACGGCGAGCCGCACCGGGTCCACGGAGGGAGCACCGGCGTCGGCCCACGCCTCGCGGGCCGCGATCAGGGCGAGCTGCTGGACACGGTCGAGAGTGCGGGCCTCGATGCGCTCGAGCCGCCCCTCGGTGTCCACGGTCGCCGCCAGCCGGGCAGGGAGCGCGTCCCACTGGATCCCCCCGACACCGCTGTCGCCCTCGAGCAACCGCACGCCGGAGCGCCCGGACAGCAGGCCCTCCGTGAGGGCGGCGACATCAGGGCCGAGCGGGGTGAGCGCCCCGAGCCCGGTGACAGCGACACGAGTCATTACGCCGGCACTCCGGCCTGAGCGATGTAGTCGATCGCGTCGCCGACGGTCTTGAGGGTCTCGAGGGCCTCGTCGGGGATGCGGACGCCGAAGCGCTCCTCGCAGGCCACGACGACCTCGACCATGGTCAGGCTGTCGACCTCGAGGTCGTTCTCGAACGTCGCCTCGCGGGTGACCTTGTCGGCGGGCACACCGGAGACCTCCTCGAGGACCTCGGCGAGGCCGGTGAGGACGTCGGTCTGGGTGAGCGTCATTGTCTGTCTCCTAAGGGGTTTGCGGGGGTTACGGAAGGTGGACCACTTGGGCGGCGGCGGTGAGGCCGGCGCCGAAGCCGACGAGCAGGACCGCGTCACCCGACGCCACCCGCCCGAGCTCGAGGAGGCGGTCGAGCGCCAGCGGGACGGAGGCCGCCGACGTGTTGCCGCTGTCGACGACGTCGCGTGCGACGACGACGTCGGAGGACAGTCCGAGGTGCGTGACGACGGACTCGGTGATGCGCAGGTTTGCCTGGTGCGGCACGAAGGCCCGCAGGTCGGAGAGCTCCAGCCCGGCCTCCGACACGGCGCGCCGGCAGATCGCCGGCAGCGACGTCGTGGCCCAGCGGTAGATCGCGCGGCCCTCCATCGCGAGCCGCGGGGGCGAGCCGTGGATGGTGAGCTTCTCGTGCTGGTCACCGTCGTGGGCCCAGACGACCGGCCCGATGGCCTCGACGTCCGACCGGGACACGACGACCGCGCCCGCGCCGTCGCCGAAGAGGAACGCCGAGCCGCGGTCGTCGGGGTCCACCAGGTCGAGCAACCGCTCCGACCCGATGACGAGGACGTGCTCGGCGGTGCCGGTCCGCACGGTGTCGGCCGCCAGGCCCACGCCGTAGGTGAAGCCGGCGCAGCCCGCCCCGATGTCCGTCGCCCCCGCAGCGGAAGCACCGAGGCGGGCGGCGATCTCGGGGGCGCCGCCCGGGAGCGGGCCCGGCATGGAGCAGGTGGCCAGCATGACCAGGCCGACCTGCGCGGCGTCGACGCCCGCTGCGGCGAGCGCCTTGCCTGCGGCGACAGCACCCATCTCGACGACGGACTCGTCGGGGGCGGCAGCGCCGCGCGTCACGATCCCGGAGCGCTCCCGGATCCACTCGTCGCTGGAGCCGATGCGCTCGGCGATGCCGAGGTTGTCGATGCGCACGGCAGGACGGAACGACCCGACACCGGCGATCCGTGCGCCGGCGAGGGCCCGCGTCCTCACGCCGGCACCGGCACGTCGCTCGGCGCCTTCAAGGCGGTCAGCGGCACGCCCGGCAGGGCGCGCTTCGCCAGCGCCACCAGCGTGCCGCCGGGAGCGAGCTCGACGAGCGAGGTCGGCTGCAGGCTGCCGAGCGTCGCCAGGCAGAGGTCGAAGCGGACCGGGCCGGTCAGCTGCCCGACGAGCCGGTCGAGCAGCTCGCGGCCGCTGGTGACGACCGCACCGTCGGCGTTCGCGACCACGGCGCACTGCGGGTCGGAGGGCTGCAGCGCCGAGACGAGCTCACGCAGGCGGGGTACGGCGGAAGCCATCGCGCTCGTGTGGAAGGCGCCGGCAGTCTCCAGCCGCCGGACACGTGCTCCGCCGGGCGCGGCGGCCGTGAGCTCGTCGAGAGCGCCAACCGGTCCGCCGTACACGGTCTGTCCGGCGACGTTGACGGTGGCGGCCTCGAGTCCGAGGGCGCGGGCGGCGGCCTCGACCTGGGCGGCGTCGCCGCCGAGGGTGGCCACCATGCCGGTGGGGGTCTCGGCGGCAGCCGCGGCCATGGCCCGGCCGCGCTCGGCGGCGAGGACGACTTTCCCGCCTCGGTGGGCGTGATGACACCGGCGACGGCGAGCGCGGCGAGCTCGCCGACGCTGTGGCCGCAGACCGCGTCGGGTGTGAGGCCGAGCGCCCGCCAGGACAGCAGGGCCGCCGCGGTCAGCAGCGGCTGGGCGACGGCCGTGTCCCGGATCTCGTCGGCGTCTGCGCCGGTGCCGAGGGCGAGCAGGTCGAGGCCTGCGGCCTGCGACCAGGTGGCCAGGTCGGCGGCCGCACCGGGCACGTCGAGCCAGGGCAGCAGCATGCCGGGCGACTGGGAGCCCTGGCCGGGAGCGAGGAGGACGAGCACGTTTCCAGCCTGGTCGACCGGAGCCTCCGGAACCGCAGCGGACGTGGACCGAAAGGTGGCCTGGACTTTGTAGGAAACCTACAAGGGAGATGTCCGTCCGATGACGAGGGCAACACGCGTGAGATGCGCATCACGTGCCTGGGTCACATCGAGCCCGACGAGCTCCGCGACCTTGCGCAGCCGGTAGCGCACGGTGTTCGTGTGGACATACAGGACTCGAGCGGTCGCCTCGAGGCTCCCTCCGGCCTCCAGGAAGGTCGCGCAGGTCTCCAGCAGATCACCCCCGGACGAGGCCAGCGGTCCGTAGACCTCCTCCAACAACCGGGCCCGCGCGGACTCGTCGCCGAGGATGGCTCGCTCCGCCAGCAGGTCGCTCGCCTGCACCGGCCGCGGCGCGTTCGGCCAGGCTGCGACGGCGGCGAGGCCGGCCAGCGCCTCGCGCACGGGAAAG
>JADMIO011435021.1_pt1 | contig 23917 bp, 18 predicted proteins | sample 8958161 | NCBI WGS metagenome assembly JADMIO01 (sample SAMN16585339, study PRJNA669376) | soil metagenome | isolation source: Crop rotation soil | place: USA: Cullars Rotation, Alabama | collected 2011
GGCGAGCCGATCTCGCCCGAGACCATCGCACTCCTCGACCGCGCCGCCGCACTCACTGCGGATCCCGATGAAAATTTCGGTGCGCTGCGTATGCTTTACGAAGACCCGCGGTTGAAAGTGCCATCAACGGTGTTCAACGCCGTGCTACAGAAACAGGACACAATCGTCCTCTGATGCTCACTTCTCCGGCTTCAGCGCCTTCAGGAACAGCTGCGTCACACGCTGCGCGTGTTTCTTGATCATCGCGTCCGTGACTTCGCGGATCATTCCGGTGCCAAGGCGCAGCGTCCATTCGCCCTGCGCCATCGCGACGAACACCGACACGATCTCATAGGGATCGTCGTCGAACGCGATATAGCCCTGCGCTTTGCACCAGTTGATGTAGTTGACGAAGTTCTTGCGTTCTTCGCTGATCGTCTGGTCGATCATGCGCGCCGCTGGATTGGCCGCGCCGCCGCCCATCGTCTGTGTCAGCGGCATGATAGCGATGACGAAGCGGATCAGATCTTCCGCGATCACCGGCAAGACGTTGGTGGGAGAGGGGTCCCTCTGCACGGCCGTTCCAACATGGCTGTTGAGCCGCTCCAGCCGTCCGGCGAACAGCGTGTTGAACAGTGTCTGTTTGTTGGTGAACCAGGAATAGAGCGTCTCCTTTGAGGCCTTCGCTCGCCGGGCGATGGCCTCCATGCTGGTCCCGGCAAACCCTTTTTCGGAGAATTCGAGGAAGGCGGCATCGAGAATTTCCTGCCGCCGCAGGTCCTTGGCCGGTTTTTCGGCTGCTTCGCTCATGTCCCCTGTCTAGCTGCTTCGCGGCACCCAGGTAAGCCCTTGCGTACCGAACGGTACGGTACTATATGCCGTACCGAACGGTACGGTACACTGTGCCGAAAGGAGGAGGAAGGCCATGAACATCGCAGTTTTGAAAGAACCAGAGGCTGCCGGATCAGTTGGGGTGACGTCTGCCGCAGCGGGCTCCGACGCCTATGAAGTCGCCTTGGGCTACCTCCGCGCCTTCGTCACCTTCCTGGTGGTATTGCACCACTCGGTGCTCGCTTACTCCGGCTTCCCGGCTTCCAAACAATTCGCCGGCGGTCCGATGACTTGGCGCGCTTTTCCGGTGATCGACGCGGCCCATCCGTGGGGCCTCTCGACCCTCATCAGCGGCTTCAACGACGTCTACTTCATGGCGCTGATGTTTCTGCTCTCCGGCCTCTTCGTGCAGCAGAGCATCGACAAGAAAGGCGTCGTCGCCTTCCTGCGCGATCGCGTCCTGCGCCTCGGCGTCCCGTTCCTGTTCTCTGCCTTCATCGTCACGCCGATCGCGTACTACTTCGCTTATCTGCAGACGGGCGGCGCACCGGGCTTCGCGAACTATTGGAGCGCATTTCAGCAGGTCGGTTACTGGCCGACGGGACCGGCGTGGTTCATCCTCATGCTGCTCGTCTTCGACGTCTTGGTGACGTTGTTCTACGCCGTCGCACCGCGCTGGGGTCGGTGGATGGGCAAGCTCAACGCTCGCGCGAAAGAACGGCCTGGCCGCTTCTTCCTCATCTTTGCGCTGCTCTCGCTCGCCGCCTACGCGCCACTCTCGCATTTCTCGAGTCCGGACACCTGGAGCTATTGGGGCCTCTTCCAGTTCCAGACGAGCCGCATCTTCAACTACTTCCTGTATTTCGCGATGGGCATCGGCATTGGCGCGTTCGGCATCAGGAACGGCTTGCTCGCGCCCGACGGCAAGCTCGCGAAGCGCTGGTGGCTGTGGATGTTCGTGTATCTGCCGCTCATCTTTATCGCCGGCATCGCGGTGTTCCTCACTATCCTCGGCACCAAAGATCCGGTAGCGCAGAAGACGATCATCGACTTCGCATCGATCACCTTCGTGCTCAATTGCGGCATCGCGTCGTTTGCCTGGCTCGCGGTCTTCACCCGTTTCGTCAAGCGTGCCAACCGCGTGATGGACAGCCTCCCCGCCAACGCCTACGGCATCTACATCGTGCACTACGCCTTCGTGGCAGGCCTTCAATACGCGCTGCTGCCGCAAGACATGCCCGGCGTTGCCAAGGCGATGATTGTAACCTTCGGCGCTCTCGGTCTGAGCTGGCTCACCGCGGCAAGTTTGTGTCGTGTGCCGCTCGTCTCGCGGCTAATGGGCGAGTGAGCCATTTCGGGACCGAAGGAGGACTGCGAACTCCTCCTTCGATCCGATGAACAAGTCCTCGTCGGCGAGGCGCTTGATGCCGTCGATGCGACCATTGTCGGCGAACTGGCGAAACAGCACGGTGCGTTTCGCCGGCATTGCTTCAAGGCCTGTGAGGTCGCGGATCCAGAGCGGGTAGCGCACGAATTCGTTGTCCTTCAAATAATTCTCGAAGAATGTTCGCGTTGTGTAGAGCACCGGCACGGTGCGATAGCGCGCTTCGGTGAGATGCAGGAAATCGCGCAGTTCGCGCGCGAATGCATCGCGTGTTGGTCGTGCGTTGCAATTGCCGACATATTCAAGATCGACGGCCGGCGGCAGGTGCGTCGCGTCGGCTGGCGCTGTGCTCAGGAAGTTGTGCGCCTGTGCGCAGCCCGGAGAGCAGAACGTAAAGAAGTGATACGCCCCCGCTGCGATACCGCTCGCTTTTGCGCCTTGCAGATTGGCGCCGAACGACTCATCTCGCCAATCGCCTCCCTCGCTCGCCTTCAGATAGGCGAACTGCACATGCGCCTTCGCAACGCGCGTCCAGTCGATAACACCCTGATGATGCGAAACATCGATGCCGCGCACCGTGTAGTGCGTCTCGCTCGGATACGAGAGGTGAATGTAACCGAGTGAATAAAGCACTGCGGCAATCGCGAACGTCGCGACTGCTCCTAAAGCAAAGACGATGGCGTGCCGTCGCACGTTAGCTCACGCGCATGCGCTTGCGTTTGACACCTGACGCGCTCAGTTCGGCCTCGAACCCGCGCACCAGCGCCGCCAGGCCGAATTCGAAACCCGCATCGGAAATCCGAACGCCCTCGCGCTCGAGTGCCGATTGTTCCGCCACCGCCGTGCCGAGCACAAAGCGCATCAGCGTCTGCAACACATATCCCGCGTTGTCGCCAAAGCCCTCGTCGCGCAGTCGCTCCACCATGGCGGGCCGGTTGAGTGTTGGATGTTTGCCCGTGGGCCGCGATCCGGCGATCACCGTCGCGCCGTCACGGTGTGTGACCATCGCGCGACGGATGGCGCGCGCCGCAATCGTGAGCCACTTGCGCCAGTCCGGCTCGGCAAATGCCGGATCGGGCGACGGCAGCGCTTGCGCAAGCATCGCTTCGGCCATGTGGTCGAGCAGGGCGCGCTTGTTCTCGAAATGCCAGTAGAGTGACGGCCCGCTGATGCCGAGCTCCTCGGCAAGCCGCCTTGTGCTGACGCCTTCAATACCCTGCGCATCGAGCAATCGGATGGCGGCGCGAACGATCGCATCGGGCTCGATGCGCGCCGTGGGTTTCGCCGTCTTGCGTTTGCGTGTCCGCTGCACGCTGGCCCCTTTCGTCCGCCCCGTCTTATCGCGCCAAATTGCGCGCAACAATCTGTCTCGCGTAAGCTGCCGTTCTACCTGCGTTTACCGGTTGCGGGCGCCTCTCTGGCAATGCCCGGCGCGTTCCCATATATCCACAGCCCCGAATTGGAGTGCGTCCGTGGCCCAGAGTTGGAGCCCCTCGAGCTGGCGTTCGAAGCCGATCAAGCAAGCCCCGGAATACCCGGATCCGGCCGCCCTCGGCGCCGTCGAAAAGCGCCTGCGCACCCACCCGCCCCTGGTCTTCGCCGGCGAGGCCCGCAATCTGACCAAGGCCCTGGCCGAGGTCGCCGAAGGCAAGGCTTTCCTGCTTCAGGGTGGCGACTGCGCCGAAAGCTTCGCGGAGTTCACTGCCAACAACATCCGCGACACGTTCTGCGTTTTCCTGAGTATGGCGACGGTGCTGACCTTTGCTGCCAACGTGCCGGTGGTGAAGATCGGCCGCATCGCCGGCCAGTTCGCCAAGCCGCGCTCGGACGATTTCGAGCGACGCGGCAACGTCTCGCTGCCGTCCTATCGCGGCGACATCATCAACAGCGAAGAGTTCACCGAGGCCGCGCGCATTCCCGATCCTGAGAACATGATGCGCGCCTACTATCAGGCCGCGGCGACGGCCAACCTCGTGCGCGCTTTCGCGACCGGCGGCTACGCCGATCTTTCGCGCGCGCGTCACTGGAACCTCGATCATCACCATCCCGATCTCGGCAAGCGCTACGACGCGGTGGTGGACAAGATCGACGAGGGCGTCTCGTTCCTCAACACATTCTCGCTCGCCGATGCCGTGCGGCAACGCACGGCGCGTGTTGATTTCTACTTCAGCCACGAGGCTCTGCTGCTGCCATATGAAGAAGCGTTGACCCGCGAAGACTCCATCTCGCATCAGCATTACGCCACCAGCGGCCATATGATCTGGATCGGCGACCGCACGCGTGAGCCGGACGGTGCGCATGTCGAGTTCTGCCGCGGCGTGAAGAATCCAATCGGAATCAAATGCGGGCCATCGTTGAGCGAAGACGATCTGCTCAAACTTCTGCGCATTCTCAATCCCGACAACGAAGCCGGGCGCATCACTCTGATCGCGCGCTTCGGCGCCGATAAGGTTGCGACCGGCCTGCCCAAGCTCATCAAGGCCGTGAAACGCGAAGGCGCCTCAGTCGTCTGGTCCTGCGATCCGATGCATGGCAACGGCATCAAATCGACCCTCGGCAAGAAGACGCGTCCATTCGACAAGATCGTGAGCGAAGTCGAGTCCTTCTTCCGCATCCATCGCGCTGAAGGCACCTATCCGGGTGGCATCCATCTGGAGATGACAGGCCAGGATGTAACCGAGTGCATCGGCGGCGCGCAGGCGATCACGGATGTGACGCTGCAGGACCGCTATCACACCATGTGCGATCCGCGGCTGAATGCGAGCCAGGCGCTGGAGCTCGCGTTCCGCCTTTCAGAGTGGATGGACACGCACAAGGCGAAGGACACACCGCTCGCGGCTTCCGCCTGAGCATCCCGAAGGGAAGGGGCAGTCTGAATGGGCGTGGCGCGCCTTCTCGCGAAGGTCTGGATTGTGCTCTGCCTCTTCACCGGCGCGCACGCCTTGTTCGCCATGATGGCCGGGGGCGCCACACCGGTTGAGTCTTTCGCTCGCAGCAGCATTCCGGTTCTTCTGTTCATGGCGATGGGCGTGCTGTTCATCGCGGGCTTTGGCACATCGCGACCCGGCATCACGACGCATCTGAAGCCACAGCATTTGCTGCCGCATTTCACAGATCTGGTGTTCGCCCTGTTTGCGGTGCTCAGCTTCATCAATCAGATTTATGTCGCGCCGCGTCACGCGCTCGGCAGCTTCTCCGATGACATAGAGGGCGCGATTGCATTCGCCGTTCCCGCACAAAGCGCATTGGTGCATGCGCTGGCTTCGTGCTCGCTCGACGGCGGACGCGCCTTCTCATCGGCCGTTGCCTGGATACTCGCGTTCGTCCTGTTCGGCTCGTCGCTGGCGCGACTGAGCCTGAGCGCCGGGCTATTGCGTCTCGAGCGCAATCGCATCCCGGAGCCCTTGGGCGCGGGGATGGTTGCGCTCCTGTTCGGGGTCGCAGCGGTAGTTGCGATCCAGCTTCTGTTTGTCGGATCGGCCTATCTCTTCACCCCATGCGATCTGTTCAAGACTGTCATCGGCCAGGTGCTGATCGGCTTGGGCCCTATTCTACTGGCCTACGTGATCCTCGCTGCGCTGACCGCACTGCTTGCGACAGGTTCGGAGTAATCCCTCTCCCGTGTTGGCGGGAGAGGGAGCGCTGATCAAACAGCCTTGTCGGGCCCGACGCGCACCAGCGCCTTGCCGGTATTCTCGCCCTTGAAGAGGCCGATGAAGGCTTCCGGCGCGCGCTCGATCCCGTCATAGATCGTCTCGCGCCACTTCATCTTTCCTTCCTTCATCCAGCGGCTCATGTCCTCGATGAATTTCGGCATCAGGTCGTTGTGGCTGGAGACGATGAAGCCCTTGATCGTCAGCTGATTGCCGATCGCCATCGCGAGGTTGTTCGGTCCCGGCGGCGGTTCGACCGCGTTGTACATATCGATCATGCCGCAGAGCGGAATCCGTCCGAACGGCCGCATGACGTTCAGCGCCGCTTGCAGATGCGCGCCGCCGACATTCTCGAAATAGACATCGATGCCTTCCGGGAACGCACCGGCGATCGCCGCCTGCAAATCCTTCGTCGTCTTGTAGTTGATCGCCTTGTCGACGCCGAGGTCCTTCGTCAGATAAGCAGCCTTCTCGTCCGAGCCGACCGAGCCCACGACATAGCAGCCCTTAGCCTTGGCGATCTGGCACACGATCTGACCCACCGCGCCGGACGCCGCCGAGACGAACACACGCTCGCCGTCTTTCAACTCACCGACGCGCAGAAGACCGGCATAGGCGGTCATCCCCGGCATGCCGAGCGCGCCGAGATAGTCGCCAAGCTTGGTGCCTGGGATCATCTGCTGCGGCTGGATGTCGTTGCCGTTGGACACGAACCATTCGCGCCAGCCGTTGAAGTTCTGGACGATATCGCCCGGCTTGAACTTGTCGTTGTTGGAGGTGACGACATGGCCGATGGCGCCGCCCTGCAGCGCTTCGCCGATCTGGAACGGCGGAACGTAGGACTTCCGGTCCACCATGCGCCCGCGCATGTAGGGATCGACTGTCATGTAGGAGTTGCGTACCAGCACCTGGCCCGGCCCGGGGTTCGGCACGTTGACCTCGGCAACTTCAAAGTCCCCCGGCTGCGGCATTCCGACCGGCCGCTTCTTCAACCGGATTTCCTTGGATTTGTGGTTCGACATTTCAAATTCTCCCTGACTTTTGAAAGGCTTGGATTTCGTGACAGGGGAAACCTAGGCAGCCGCCTTCCGTGTAACAAGACGCAACATTTTATGAGTCGTCTTTGCCCTGCCCGAGTGGCGTTATCCCATTGGCTGGACAGGGGATTCTCGTGCTGCACACCATTGCTCGCCGTGAGGGCGGGACCGATACAAGGACGCTGAGGGCCGCAGTAGTCGGCACCGGCGCCTTCGGCCGCCACCATGCATCGAAGTACGCCAAGCTCTCCGGCGTTGAACTCGTCGCCGTTGCCGATCCGCATCCGGAAGCACGCAAGGAAGCCGCGGCCACACACGGCGCGCGCGCCGTTGCCGACTGGCACGATCTTCTTGGCGCCGTCGATCTCGTTTCCATTTGCTCGCCCGCTATCACCCATGCGCCGATCGTGCGCTCGTTCCTCAACGCCGGTGCACATGTGCTGGTCGAGAAGCCGATCGCCACGCGCGTCGAAGAAGCCGATGCCCTGATCGCGCTCGCGACCAAGAACCGCCGCGTTCTCACAGTTGGCCACCAGGAACGCTTCGTCTTCGCGCGCACCGGCCTGCTCGATTTTCCGGATTCGCCGATCGAAATTTCCTGCTGGCGTGCAGGTCCCTGGACCGGCCGTGGCGCCGATGTCAGCGCCGTGCTCGATCTCATGATCCACGATCTCGACCTCGTGCACAAAGTCATTCCGGGCGCGGTGATCGATGTCGAAGCGACCGCGCGCACGACACAGAGCGAATTCCCGGACGACGTGAAGGCCATTGTCACCTTCGACAACGGCTCCATCGCGCGGCTGCATGCCAGCCGCGTCGCCGAGAACCGCAGCCGTGGCATGAGGGCGGTTTACAAGGACGGAACGGTCGAAATCGACTTCCTCACCCGTGAAATCCGCAACACGACGCAGCGCCGCCTCAACCCGCTCGAGATCGGCGATCCGCTGGGCGAGTCCGTCGCATCCTTCGTGGCAGCGGTCCAAACCGGTGCCGCGACGCTGGTGCAACCGGAAGAAGCCCGCCGCGCGCTGCAAACCGCACTGATGATCGAGGACGCCGCCGAAGCCATCGCCGGCTTCCGCCATCCGGCCCAATACGCAGCGATTGCGTAATCCCTCGCCCCCGGGAGGGGGAGAGGGGGTGAGGCGGCCGCGCGAGGCGCACACGCTGCATGCATCGCGCGTTAGCTGATGCAGCCCTCAATCGCTATATACAGTCAGCCATGACAGACAAACTCCGCATCGCTTTGGCGCAACTGAACCCCACGATGGGCGACATCGTCGGGAACCGGCAGAAAGCGCGCACCGCGCGCGCCGAGGCCGCGAAGCAGCACGCCGACGTCGTCCTCTTCCCCGAGCTCTTCATTGTCGGCTATCCGCCGGAAGATCTCGTCCTCAAACCGGCGCTACAGGAAGATGCCCGCGAAGCCATCGAAGCGCTGGCGAAGGATACCGCCGATGGCGGCCCCGCCATACTGATCGGCGCGCCGTGGGTCGACGACGGCAAGCTCTACAACGCCTGCCTCTATCTCGACGGCGGCAAGATCGCCGGCAAGACGTTCAAGCACGACCTGCCGAATTACGGCGTGTTCGACGAGAAGCGCGTCTTCGCTGTCGGCCCGATGCCGGGGCCGTTCAACATCCGCGGCGTGCGCATCGGCGTGCCGATCTGCGAAGACATCTGGACGCCCGACGTCGTCGAATGCCTGACTGAGACCGGCGGCGAGATACTCCTTGTGCCCAATGGCTCGCCGTTCGAAGCAGGCAAGGAAGACGTCCGCATCAATCTCATCGCCGCGCGCGTCAAGGAGAGCGGCCTGCCGCTCATCTATCTCAACCAGGTCGGCGGTCAGGACGAATTGGTGTTCGACGGCGCTTCGCTGATCGCCAATCCCGATGGCCGCATCGCGGTCTCGCTTCCGTCATGGGAGGAAAAGGTCGTCGTCACCGAATGGACCCGCGGCGCGAACGGCTGGACCTGTACTGGCGGCGAGAAGTGCCCCGAGGAAGACCGCAGTACCTCCGTCTATCACGCGATGATGCTGGGCCTGCGCGATTACGTGAACAAGAACCGCTTCCCCGGCGTGGTGCTCGGCCTCTCCGGCGGTATCGACAGCGCGATAAGCGCCGCCGTTGCCGTCGATGCGCTGGGCAAGGATCGCGTGCGCTGCGTGATGCTGCCGTCGCGCTACACCTCGCAGGATTCCCTCGACGATGCCGAAGCCTGCGCCAGAATGCTCGGCGTGCACTACGAAAGCGTGCCGATCGGCGGCACCGTCGATGCTCTGACCGAAGCGCTCCGGCCCGCCTTCACCGGCAAGAACAGCGACACCACCGAAGAAAATCTCCAGTCGCGTACCCGTGGCGTGATTCTGATGGCGATCTCCAACAAGTTCGGCCCCATGGTGCTCACCACGGGCAACAAGAGCGAGATGAGCGTCGGTTACGCCACGCTCTATGGCGACATGTGCGGCGGCTACAACGTTCTGAAGGACGTCTACAAGACGGAGGTCTTCAAGCTCTGCCACTGGCGCAATCAGAATGTGCCGCGCGGCGCGTTCGGTCCGAAGGGCAGGGTGATCCCCGAACGCATCATCACCAAGCCGCCAAGCGCCGAACTGCGCGACAACCAGAAGGACGAGGACAGCCTCCCGCCCTACGACATCCTCGACGGCATTCTCGAGTGCCTGGTCGAAGACGAGATGACGTTCGAAGCCACCTGCGCCAAGGGTTATCATCCGGCGACGGTGAAGCGCATCGAACAGCTGCTCTACGTCAGCGAATACAAGCGCCGCCAGGCCCCGCCCGGCGTGAAGATCAGCCGCAAAAACTTCGGCCGCGACCGCCGCTACCCGATCACAAACGCGTTCCGCGATGCGCGGGACTTTTAAATCCCCCCTCCACTTGGTGGAGGGCGCAACGCGCGCCAGCGCGTTGGGGGAGGATCGTGCCGAATGGTAATGGTCCGCTTTGCACCATCTCCCACCGGATTGCTCCACGTCGGCAATGGACGCACCGCCGTGCTCAACTGGCTGTACGCGAAGAAAACCGGCGGCAGGTTCTTCCTGCGCATCGACGATACCGACATCGCGCGCAGCACGAAGGATTTCGAGAACGCCATCCTCGAAGACATGGCATGGCTCGGCCTGACGCACGACATCTTCGCGCGCCAGACGGAGCGCGCGGCGCAGCACCACGCTGCTGCCGAAAAGCTGAAAGCCAGCGGCCACCTCTATCCCGCCTACGAAACGGCCGATGAGCTCGACCGCCGGCGCAAGCGCCAGCTGGCGCAGAAGAAAGCGCCAGTCTACGACCGCGCCGCGCTGAAGCTCACCGCCGAAGACCGCGCCAAACTCGAAGCCGACGGCCGCAGACCGCATTGGCGTTTCAGGCTCAGCCAGTCGAAGGTGAAATGGCACGATGCCATCCGCGGCGATGTCGAGATCGACACAGCGCATCTCTCCGACCCGGTTCTGATCCGCGAAGACGGCACGTTCCTCTACACACTGCCCTCGGTGGTCGATGACATCGACTACGCGATCACCCACATCATCCGCGGCGAGGATCACGTCACCAACACGGCGGCGCAGATCGAGATCTTCGCCGCCCTCGGCGCGCCGATCCCCGCCTTCGGTCACTTCCCGCTGCTTGTCGGCGCCGGCGGCGAGGCGCTGTCGAAGCGTCTCGGCTCGCTGTCTCTTCGCTCGCTCAGGGAAGACGGCATCGAACCGCTCGCCTTCGATTGCTACATCGCCAAGACCGGCACGTCCGACGCGATCGAGATCCGCCCCTCGCTCGAGGCGCTCGCCGCCGATCTCGACTTCGCGAAAATCGGTCGCGCACCCGCGCACTACGACCCGAAGGAGCTCGAAGGCCTCAACGCCAAGCTTCTGCACACGATGCCCTACGCCGAAGCCGCACCGCGTCTCGCCGCGCTCGGCGTCGGCGGCGGCGAGGCGTTCTGGGATGCGGTGAAGCCGAACCTGACCAAGCTAGCCGATGCCCCCGATCTGTGGACGCTCGTCGCCGGCCCCATCACGCCCGTGCGCGAAAATTCCGCCGAACTTGAAATTGCCGCCCGCCTATTGCCTGCCGAACCGTGGGACGAAAACACCTGGGGCGCCTGGACCAAAATCGTCGCAGCGGAAACCGGGCTCAAGGGCCGCGCGCTATTCCATCCGCTGCGCCTCGCACTCACCGCGCGTGAACACGGTCCCGAGCTCAAAAAGCTTCTGCCACTGATCGGCCGCGAGAAAGTCCTCGCCCGCCTGACCGGCCGCGCCGCCTAGCCCAGTGTCACCAACTCAGCGAAACACCTCGACATCCGGTCCAAACGGATCGGGCCCAAATCTGTTCGGCCCGGTTGTCCCGCGCTGGCAGAACCAGACGATGAGCCAGATGATGACGACCAGGATCAGCACAAACAGACCGACTGAATACATCGGCGAAAGCGCGCCGGTTCGCATGCCTTCGAACAGGCTCACCGCGAAGACGACGATGCCGACGATGATCGCCCCATAGAATCCAAGCAACCAAAAGCCAGACCGGTTTGTGTCGTGCAATCTGCGCACCGCCACCGCCAGGCTCGGGAGGAAGATAGCAAGCGACAGGATCGACGAAATCGGCCCATTCTGGGAGGAGGACGTCGGACGGAAAAACATCTCGTCGAGAATCCCGGCTCCGATCCCGAGCAGGAACGAGAACAGGGTGAAATACCAGAACTCAGACCGTGGCGCCCGGCCCCGGAACGTCACGTATTTTCGGAAACATGTCTGGATTGCTTGGCCGAACCCCATCGCCGCCCCCGGTCGCGAATTCGCGCCGAGTGTGGACCGTCACGGCAAAAACTGCTAGGGCAAGCGGGTGAAAGGGACCTCCGGCGTGAACAAAGTCCGCCAGATTTGCGCGTGCACTATTTGCGGCTGACGCCGCACGATCCCCTTTGCCCAAACCCCAACACCCCAAATTGTCATGGCCCGCCGAGTGCGGGCCACCCAGGTGACGTAGCAAAGCTATCGCCGGGTCGGGACATCCGAGTTTCAACGGATTGATCGGGACAATGCCAACTGGGTGGCCCGCACTCGGCGGGCCATGACAGCGGGAAAGAAGGGAAGAAACAAACAACCAAATCACGCTAAGAAGTACCGTTATGACCACGCTTCGCCTCTACAACACGCTCACGCGCCAGAAGGACATCTTCACGCCCTTGGACCCGAACAACGTGCGCATGTATGTGTGCGGACCCACGGTCTACGACTTCGCCCATATCGGCAACGGCCGTCCCGCGATCGTGTTCGATGTGCTGTTCCGCCTGCTGCGCCATCTCTATGGCGACGCGCACGTCACCTATGTCCGCAACATCACGGACATCGACGACAAGATCAACGCGCGCGCGGCGGAGCGCGCCAAGGCCGACAAGCGCAACGTCCCCATCCTGCAGGTGCTGCGCGAGATCACCGAAGCGACCTACGGCGTCTACAAAGAAGATGTGAAGTCGCTCGGCTGCCTCGAGCCGACCTACATGCCGCGCGCCACCGAGCATGTGACCCAGATGATCGCGATGATCGAGAACCTGATCGTCGCCGGCTATGCCTATGCCGCCGAGGGCCATGTCCTCTTCCGCGTGAAGAAGAAGGCCGACTACGGCAAGCTGGCGAAGCGCAGCCTTGACGATATGCTTGCCGGCGCCCGCATCGACGTCGCGCCTTATAAAGAAGACCCGATGGATTTCGTCCTGTGGAAGCCGTCGGTAGCCGAACAACCGGGCTGGCCAAGCCCCTGGGGCTATGGCCGACCCGGCTGGCATCTCGAATGCTCGGCCATGATCGAAGCGACATTTAAGTTTGAAGAGGGGGGCGACACCATCGACATCCACGGCGGCGGCATCGATCTCCTCTTCCCGCATCACGAGAACGAAGTCGCGCAAAGCGAGAGTGTCCATCACGGCCATCCGCTCGCGCGCTTCTGGATGCACAACGGCTTCCTCAACGTCGAAGGCGAGAAGATGTCGAAGTCCCTCGGCAACTTCGTCACCATCAACGAACTGTTGCAGGATTGGCCCGGCGAAGTGCTTCGCTTCAACATGCTGCGCACGCATTATCGCCAGCCGATGGACTGGACTGTTGCCGGCATGACCGAAAGCGCCAAGACGCTGGAGAAATGGTACGCCGCCGCCGAGCCGATCGCGAACCGCAGCGTCGGCGATGCGTTCCTCGATGCGCTGGCCGACGATCTCAACACGCCGCAGGCGATCGCCGAACTGCACAAAGGTACGGTGGAGCAACTTTCCGGCGGCCTCGCGCTGCTGGGCTTCAGTGTGAACCCGCTTGCCATCGCGGCGAAAACGAATGTCGACGAGAAAGAGATCGCCGACGCCATCGAAGCCCGCAAAGCCGCGCGCGGTCGCAAGGACTTCAAGGAGTCCGACCGCATCCGCGACGACCTCCTCGCTAAAGGCATCGTCCTCAAGGACGGCCCGACCGGCACCACGTGGGAGGTGAAGCGATGAGTTCGCTTTCCCTTGCCACCGCAAGGCTGTCATCCCCGGCGAGCGGTCGCGCTTCAGCGCGCCCGCGAGGGAAGGGGACCCAAGCTAAACAGTCTGGGTGGCGTCCAACCATTTCATCTCAACCGTCATCACCCGGCGGAGCGGATTTTCCGGGGAAAATCAGGGGCATACGGCATAGTACATTAGAAGAACAAAATAGTTGTAATAATACAACTCCCCCCTTATGCTCAGGGGATGGCGAATCGACTCACATTCCTCCCCGACAAGCTCCGCGCCGCCCACGCCCGCAAACCGCGACGCATGGGGGGAGGGGGGCCTCAAAAACCACCGCGCAATTTCATTGCCGAACCGGAGCTAACCCACGGAAATCGCAAGGGTGCCGGCGCGCCCATCGGCAATCGCAATGGCTGGAAGCACGGCCGCTGTTCGACGGCCGTCCGCGCCCGGCAGCGGGCGCTCAAGCAGGTCCGCCGCAAGCTCCGAACTCTCGTCCGCGTCGCCAACAAGATGATGCAGGCGGGCCTCGACCCGGCTGCGCATATGCCGCCGTTCGAAGCGCTCAAACCCACGCGCGCGGACTGGGCGGCGGTGCGAAAGTCCCGTCATGACCTCCTCGCCGAAAGAACGTCTCTTCATCTTCGACACGACGCTGCGCGACGGGGCGCAGACCCAGGGCGTGGACTTCTCGGTGGAGGACAAGCGCCAGATCGCGATTGCACTCGACAGCCTCGGTCTCGACTACATCGAGGGCGGCTTTCCCGGTGCGAACCCGACCGACACCGCGTTCTTCTCCGAGCGTCCGCCGCTCAAAACCGCGAAGTTCGTCGCCTTCGGCATGACCAAACGCGCGGGCCGCAGCGCGGCGAACGATCCCTCGCTTTCGCAGGTTCTGGACGCGAAAGCCGACAGCGCCTGTCTCGTCGGCAAGACGTGGGACTTTCATGTCGACGTCGCGTTGGAAATTCCGCGTGCCGAGAACGTGACGGGGATCGCCGAATCCATCGCCGCGGTGAAGGCGAAAGGCCGCGAGCCGATGTTCGATGCCGAACACTACTTCGACGGCTATAAGGCGAACCCTGCCTACGCGCTCGAATGCATCACGGCGGCCCACAATGCCGGCGCGCAGTGGCTCGTCCTCTGCGACACCAACGGCGGCACCATGCCGGAGGATGTCTATCGCATCGTCAGCGAGACGAAGGCGAAGCTGCCGGATGCCCCGCTCGGCATCCACGCCCACAATGACACCGAACAAGCAGTCGCCGTCACGCTTGCAGCCATCCGCGGCGGTGCGCGTCAGTTGCAGGGCACGCTCAACGGCCTCGGCGAGCGTTGCGGAAACGCCAATCTCTGCGCGCTGTTGCCCACGTTGCTGCTGAAAGAACCCTACGCCAACCAGTTCGAAACCGGCGTCTCCAAAGACCAACTCGCACAACTCGTCCATGTCTCGCGCCTGCTGGACGAAATCCTCAACCGCGCACCCAACCGCCACGCCGCCTATGTCGGCCCTTCCGCCTTCGCACACAAAGGCGGCCTGCACTCATCGGCGGTGCAGAAGGATCCGAAAACCTACGAACACATCCCGCCGGAATCCGTCGGCAACGCACGCAAGATCCTCGTCTCCGATCAGGCCGGCCGCTCGAACCTCCTCGCCCGTCTCGGCGAAATCGGCATCGACGTTGACGCCAAAGACCCGCGCATCGCGCGCCTGCTCGAAGACATCAAGCAGCGCGAATTTCTGGGCTACGCCTATGACGGCGCCGAAGCCTCGTTCGAACTCCTCGCCCGCCGCGCGCTCGGCCAGGTACCGGAATACTTCGATGTCGAAAGCTTCCGCGTGATGGTCGAACGTCGGCACGACGCGCGCGGCGAGCTCGCCACCGTTTCCGAAGCCGTGGTGAAGGTGAAAGTCGACGGCGAAACCTTCCACAACGTCGGCACCGGCAACGGCCCGGTCAATGCGCTCGACGATGCCCTGCGCAAGGATCTCGGCAAATACTCCGACACACTGAAAGACCTACGGCTTGTGGACTACAAAGTCCGTATCCTCACGAGCGGTACAGAGGCCGTTACGCGAGTCATGGTTGAAAGCGCAGACGGGAAGGGCAATCGCTGGTCCACCGTCGGCGTGTCGCCCAACATCGTGGATGCCTCATTCGAAGCGCTCGCCGACTCCATCTGTTACAAATTGTTTCGCGACGGCGCGCGCGACGCATAGCCGATACTCGAAATCGAACGGCGACAGATGCACGCCAGGGCCTATCTTCCCGCCATGAGTTCTCCCGACGATCATCCGCACGAAAAAGCCGGCATTTTCTATGCGGGCGGTGCGTATGCCATTTGGGCCTTCATGCCGCTCTACTGGCGGCTGTTCCCGCATGTGGGCCCGTTCGAGTTGACGACCCATCGTGTCTTCTGGTGCGCGATCTTCTGCGCCATCGTCACGCTGGCGCGCCGCCGTGTTGCGCATCTGCTCGATATCGCGCGCCGCCCGCGCGTGCTCGGCGCCCTCATCGGGACCAGCATCCTCATTACGCTGAACTGGACGATGTTCATCTATTCGGTGTCGACGCATCAGCTCGTCGCCGCCAGCCTCGGCTACTATCTGACGCCGCTGGTCTCGATTGCGCTCGGCGTCACGTTGCTGGGCGAGAAGATTTCACCGCTCCGCATTACAGCCATTGCCCTCGCCACGACAGCGGTCGTCATCCAATCGGTCTCCCTCGGTTATTTCCCATGGGTCGCACCAGCCCTCGCACTGACGTTTGGGTTCTATGGCTATCTGCGCAAGCTGACACCGGTGGATTCCATTGACGGCCTCACCGTCGAAACCGTGCTGCTGTTCCCGATCAGCGCGCTGCTCATCTACTATTGGGCCACACATGAGGCCAGCGCGTTCCCCGCCGCCGGAACAACCATCGACACGCTGCTCATCCTTGGCGGTCCGCTGACCGCGATCCCGCTGGCGCTCTTCGCAGCCGGCGCGCGGCGCGTGCGCATGACGACGCTCGGCTTCCTGCAATATGTTTCGCCGACCATCACGCTGCTTCTCGCCACAATCTTCCTCGGCGAGAAGTTCACAGTCACCGACGCGATCACTTTCGCCTTTGTGTGGAGCGGTATCCTGCTGGTCAGCCTCGACGGCCGCTTCAAGCGCCAGCAGGTGGTCGAGCCAGTCGAGCTTTGAGGATCTCCATCGCCTCCTCCGGCGTCTCCGCCACCTCGAAAAGGCGCACGGCGTTCGGATGTGCAAAGCCGTTCTTCACCGTGTGCTCGACGAGGTCGAGCATTGGGTCGTAATAACCGAGCGTGTTCACCACCACGATCGGCTTGTTGTGGACGTGCAGCTGCTTGCCGACGAGCACCTCGAAGAACTCGTCCATCGTGCCGAGCCCACCGGGCAGAATGACGAACGCATCGCTCTGCTCGGTCATCTTCTGCTTCCGGTCGAACAGGCTGGAGACGAAGATCACCTCTTCCTGTGCTGCCTTCAGCGGCGGCTCCAGATGACGCAGGAAGTCCGGCATGATCCCGATAACCCGTGCACCGGCATCGTGCGCCGCCACCGCTGATAATCCCATCAGCCCCAGCCGCCCTCCGCCGAACAGGAACTGGAATCCCGCCTGACCCACCAGCGTGCCGAACCGCTCTGCGACATCCGCGTATTCCGGGCCGCTGCCGCCGGACGAGCCGCAGAACACCCCAATCGTCGGGGGTTTCGCACCCGCAACTGTGGTGACCGATTTCGTGTCAGGAGCGTGCTTATCCATGGCCGGGAAAGGGTTGCGGCAGGTGTGACCTGTACCTAAACAAGTGAATCGGCGCACCGTTGCGCCGGTCGGAGGTTATCGGTGTCGCGTCCCGTCGTCATCCTCGCGATCGTCTCCGCGGCCGCGCTGGTCGCAGGGTTTCTCGCCTTCGGTGGCGCGAATATGGGGCAGTAGCGGATGGCGCACCCGGTAGAAGAAGGCGACGGCGCACCGTCACTCCGCCCCCTCTGGGCCCTCATGCCCTACCTATGGCCGCCGCACCGCGGCGATCTCAAGGCGCGTGTTGTCATTTCTCTGGCGTGTTTGATTCTGGCGAAGATTGCCAACGCGATTGTGCCCTACCTGAACGGCAAGCTGGTCGATAGTCTCGACCACAATCCCACTATGCAGATTTTCGCCGCGGTGATGGGCGTGATCGTGGCCCAGGTCATTGCGCGCATCCTGATCTCCGGCTTCGCGCAGCTTCGCGACGGCGTCTTCGCCAAGGTGCAGTACCACGCGATGCGCGAGGTAGCGGTCTCCACCTTCGGACATGTCCACCGCCTTTCGCTCCGCTTCCATCTCGAGCGCAAGACTGGCGGCCTTGGCCGCGTTATCGACCGCGGTATCAAAGGCATCGATACGCTGCTTTCCATCGCGATCTTCAATACCTTCCCGACGCTGCTGGAGCTGGCGATCACCAGCGCAATCTTTATTGCGCTGTTCAACATCTGGTTCGCCGCCGCGACCATCATCATGGTCGTGCTCTACACTTGGTTCACCTTCGCGATCACCCGCTGGCGCATCCAGTTCCGGCGCGACATGAACCAGAGCGATCAGGATGCCAACACAAAGGCTGTCGACAGCCTGCTGAACTACGAGACCGTCAAATACTTCAACAATGAAGAGCACGAGACGCGGCGCTTTGATCGCTCGATGGAGCGCTACACCCAGGCTTCGATCCAATCGACCACGTCCCTGACCATCCTCAACCTTGGTCAGGCGATCATCATGTCGCTCGGGCTCGGCATCGTGCTGGTGCTCACGGCCATTGGCATCATGGAGCATGGCCAGTTCACGGTCGGCCAGCTCACCATGGCCACTGGCTACCTTGTCGCCCTCCAGCAGCCGCTGAACTTCCTCGGCACCGCCTACCGCGAAATCACGCAGTCGTTGGTCGACATGGATTCCATGTTCCGCCTGCTCCACCAGCCGGAAGAGGTCAAGGACAAGCCCGGCGCCCCGGATATCCACGTCACCGGTGGCGAGATCAGGTTCGAGAACGTCTTCTTCGCCTACGAGCCGGAGCGCGTCGTCCTCAAGGGCATCAGCTTCACCGTGCCGGCCGGAAAGACCGTAGCGGTCGTCGGGCCGTCCGGCGCCGGCAAGTCCACCATCTCGCGCATCCTCTACCGCTTCTACGACATCAAGGACGGCAGCGTGACCGTCGACGGTCAGGACATCCGCGACGTGACGCAGGCCAGCTTGCGCAAGGCCATCGGTATCGTCCCGCAGGACACCGTACTCTTCAACGACACCGTCAAATACAACATCGCCTACGGCCGCATCGGCGCCAATGAGTCCGATGTGAAAGAAGCCGCGCGTATGGCGCAAATCGACAAATTCATCCGTGAGCTCCCGATGGGCTACGACGCGATGGTCGGCGAGCGCGGCCTCAAGCTCTCCGGCGGTGAGAAACAGCGCGTCGCCATCGCCCGCACCATCCTCAAAAACCCGCCGATCCTGCTGCTCGACGAAGCGACCTCCGCGCTCGACACCGGCACCGAACGCGAGATCCAGGGCGCGCTGCAGGAGGTCTCCAGAAACCGTACCACTCTCGTGATCGCGCACCGCCTTTCCACCGTGATCGATGCCGATGAAATCCTCGTCCTCGACCACGGCCAGATCATCGAACGCGGCCGCCATTCGCAGCTTCTGGCGCTCAACGGCCATTACGCTGCGATGTGGAATAAGCAGAAAGAAGCCGCTGCGGCTCGCGAAAAGTTGAAGGCGGTGGAGAACGATCCCGACGTTCAGCCCGGCCTTTCTCACGCCGAATCCCTCGCCGCCAACTGACACGCGCGCACGCCGTGATATGGTCCGCGCCGAATTCGCGGGGGCGCGAATGCGCGTCCGCTGAAAACATTTGGGGGCAATCATGAATTTCCTGACACGCAATCTTTGGATGATCGGGCTTGCGGTCATCGCTGTGGTCGTCATCGCGGCGACGGCCTTTCGGGCTTCGGCCGACGACAAGACGTCATCCGACAAACCGGCCGTGCTCAATGGCAAGTACTTCAAGGTCGAGGAGGCGAAGAGCAGCGGCTCGGTCAGCGCGGCCGGCGCTCTCGTCCCATACGATGCCGTCACCGGCACGCTGGTCGTCCATGCCAAGGACTGGGACGACGTCCCGACACCCGCCGACAAGAAGGACAAGGACGACGACAACAACCCGACGGCCGAAGCGTCGATGTTCTACGTTGCCTATTTCAAGAAGGGTGCCGACGCACAAAGCCGTCCGATCACCTTCGTCTACAACGGTGGTCCGGGCTCAGCAACCGTGTGGCTGCACATGGGCGCCTTCGGTCCCAAGAAGGTGGTGACGACAGACGGTGCGCACACGCCGGCCGCGCCCTATCGCCTCGTCAACAACGACTCCAGTCTGCTCGATGTCAGCGATCTCGTCTTTATCGACGCGCCGGGCGCTGGCTTCAGCCGCATCGCCGGCAAGGACAAGGAGAAGGCGTTCTTCGGCATCGACGAAGACGCCAACGCTTTCGCCGAGTTCATCAGCCAGTTCCTGTCGAAATATGGCCGCTGGAATTCGCCGAAGTATCTGTTCGGCGAAAGCTACGGCACCACGCGTTCGGCGGTGCTGGTGAACCTGCTGGAAACGCAGAAGGCCGTCGACTTCAACGGCGTGATCCTGTTGTCGCAGATTCTCAACTTCGATCTCAGCCCAGACGGGCCTTACACCAATCCCGGCGTCGATCTGCCTTACCAGCTCGCGCTGCCGACCTACGCGGCGTCCGCCTGGTATCATCACAAATCGGGCTCGAAGGCGAGGGATTTGCCGACGCTTCTGCACGAAGTGCAGTCGTGGACGATGGGTCCCTATGCCCAGGCGCTCCAAGCCGCCGGTGCACTAACCCAGAAGCAACGCTTGATGGTCGCGAACAAGCTGCACTATTTCACCGGTCTGCCGGTCTCCTACATCCTGAAGGCGGACTTGCGCATCGATGGCGGCGAGTTCGAGAAGAACCTGCAGGACGACGTCGGCTACACCACCGGCCGACTCGACACACGCTTCTCCGGTCCGACGATGGATCCCCTCAGCAAGGAAGCCGATTACGATCCGCAGTCCGCGGCGATCAGCTCGGCCTATGTGTCCGCCTTCAACGATTACGTCCGTCGCGATCTAAAGTTCAACCAGACGCGCGGCTTCCGGCTCTTCGCCGATACCTCGAAGTGGAATTTCCAGCATCAGCCGCCCGGCATCGGCCAGCAACTGCCGCAGTCGGCGAATGTGATGCCGGACCTCTCCAGCGCGATGAAATACAACCCGAGCCTGAAAGTGATGCTAAACGCCGGCTACTACGATCTCGCGACACCGTATTACGAAGGCGTCTACGAGATGCGGCACCTTCAGATACCGCCGAAGCTCCAGAGCAACATCCGCTTTCAGTTCTACGAGTCCGGCCACATGGTCTACGCCAATCAGGACTCGCTAAAGCAACTGCACGACCATGTCGCGGACTTCATCCGCGATACCGACAATCACTGATCAAGCAAAAGGGCGGCGAGATATCGCCGCCCTTTGAGTTTCTGCCGCGGCTGACTACTCGGCCGGTTGGGTCCCCGGCTCGATGCCGCGCAGCCGTCCGATGGCGCGCGCGGGGGCCGTGAGACCGCGCGTGATCGAGCCCCAGAAGCCGTACTGCGTCCGCCGACTCCGATAGGGCAGCGACAGCATCGCCGGCACCATTCCGAGTGTGATCATCTTCGAGAAAGCGAGACCGAAGACGATCGCTGTCGAGAGCTGAATCCACATCGATGCATGCGGTCCGCCGAGCGTCACTTCGCGGGTTGCGAAGTTGATCTCGACGGCGAACATCATCGGCAGAAGGCCGCCGATGGCGGTGATCGTCGTCAAGAACACCGGGCGCAGACGCTGCGCGCTCGACCGGATCACGGCTTCGATCGGATCCATGCCGCTGTCTCGCAGCCGATGGAAAGTATCGATCAGCACGATGTTGTGGTTCACCACGATGCCGGCGAGCGCCAGCATCCCGGTACCGGTCATGATGAGCGAGAAGGTCTGCCCCATCACCACCATGCCGAGGAGCGCACCAATCATCGCCAGCAACACAGCCACTAGGATCAGCCCCGCGTGATAGAAGCTGTTGAACAGCGCCAGCAGCACGATCGCGATCAGGAACAGCGCCAAGAACGCCGCTTCGACCAGGAATGCGCCGGACTTCGCCTGCTCTTCATCGGCGCCCTTGAAGCTCACCCGGACATCCGGCGGCATCTGCTGCGCCGCCAGCCAGCCCTTCAGCTTGTCGACCTCCATGCTGGGCAGGATGCGCTGCGATATGCACTCGGACGTCACGCCCGGCGCGCACTGCGGTTTCAGATTGGCGCGCACGTGATAGACGCGGTGACCGTCGACGCGTTCGATCGAGTTGACCTGCTGCGCCGCGCGCGGCGTCACAAACGTGCTGATCGGGACGACGCCCTGTGCCGTCGGTACACGCAATTCATCGAGCGCGTGAATACCGCGTGCCTGGCTCGGATAGCGGACACGGATGTCCACTTCGTCATCCGAGTCATCCGGGCGGTACTTGCCAACCAGAACACCGTTGGTGACGAGCTGGACTGCCGTACCAATGGACTGTGCATTGGCGCCTAGGCGGCTCGCCATCTCGCGGTTGATGTCGAGATCCCACTCGATGCCGGGTAGTGGTCGTGTGTCCTCCACATCGCGTAACTCCGGCAGGCCGTCCATATGGCTGCGGATCATTCCCGTCGCCTGATACAGCTGCGCGTAGTTATCCGACGAGATGTCCATCATCACGTCTTTGCCGGTCGGTGGACCTTGCTGTGGCTGGCGCACTTCGACCTTCACACCGGGGATGTTCTTCGTCGCGGCGCGAATGTCTTCGAGCACCAGGCGGCCCGGCTTGCGGACGCGGTAGTCTTTCAGTTCGATTCCGATGCGCGCAATGTTGTCCACCGGCACACCGCCCTGGTTGTTCGGCCCGAAGCTCTGTCCACCGGAGCTCGCGTAGATCGACTTCACGCCGGGCACGCGCGCGACGCGGTGTTCGACGTCCATCATGATCGCACGCTTCTCCTGCGCCGAAAGGTTGCCGCGGGCAGAAATCAGGACGTTCGCAAAATCCATGTCGCTGTTGACGAAGAACTCCACGCCCTTGTTGAACGAGACGAAGAGGACCAGCACGACCGCAGCGACGCCGAGGCCGCCGGCAATAGTCAGCCACGGCCGGTAGGTAAGCTTTTCGGCGAGGTGCGCATACCAGCCGGTGATACCCGGAATATCCCGCCAGTCGCCGGTCTCCGATGCTTCGATGGCGCGCTCGTGCTCTTCGTCGCGCGGCGGTGCCTTTCCGAAGAAGCCGCCAAGCACGGGAAGGAAGATCAGCGCCACGATCATGGAAGAGCCGAGCACCATGATGAGGGTGATCGGGAAGTAGCTCATAAACTTGCCGGGAATGCCGGGCCACAAGAGCATCGGCAGGAACGCGCCAATCATAGTCAGCGTGGCGCTCACCACCGGCCAGAACATGCGTAGTGCCGCCTCGGCAAACGCCTGCCGAGGTGGATGGCCTTCCGTCATTTTGCGGTCGGCGTATTCGACGACGATGATCGCGCCGTCGACCAAGATGCCGACCGCAAGCAGCAGCGCAAACATGATCATGAAGTTCAGCGTATAGCCGACGCTGTTCAGGATTAGGAACGCCATCAGGAACGACGTCGGGATCGCGAAGCCGACGAGCAATCCGGACCGCACGCCGAGCGCCGCGACGACGATGATCATCACCAGCACGATGGCAAGCATGATCGAATCCGTCAGCGAGCCCAGCTGATCGCGGATCTGTGTCGACTGGTCATCGAGATAGAGGACGTGCACGCCGGGCGGCCAGGACTTCATGTCCCGCTCGACGATTTCCTTCACCGCCGCATTCGTGATGATGATGTTGGTGCCGATGCGCTTGGTGACATCGACCGCAATCGTGGGTTTGCCATTCACGGTCGCGAAGGACGTCGGATCCTGGAACGTGCGGTGCACGCTCGCCACGTCCTGAAGGGTGACCGTTGCATTCGCAGTCGAGCGGATCGGCAGGCCGAGCACGTCTTTGGCGCTTGCCAGCACACCGGGAATCTTGACCGCGAAGCTGCCGCGGCCGGTGTCGATCGAGCCCGCCGGTATGAGGCGGTTGTTGTTGCTGACCGCCGCGAACATCTCCTGCTGCGAGATACCGTAGGACTCGAGCTTTGCGGGATCGATTTGGATTTCCAGCAGTTCGTCGCGCGCACCGGAGAGGTCGGCCTGCAGGACTGTCGGAATCGTCTTGATGTCGTCGCGCAGGTTCTTGGCGATGTGGAGCATCGTGCGCTCCGGCACGTCGCCGTACAGCGCCACGCTGATGACGGGGAAGAGGCTGTTGTTGAATTCCTGCACGATCGGCGGATCGGCTTCTCTTTCCAGCACAGTGGGATCCGAAGCTTGGAATTCACGTGACTTGAAGTCGCGGC
>JADMIO011435022.1_pt1 | contig 23910 bp, 16 predicted proteins | sample 8958161 | NCBI WGS metagenome assembly JADMIO01 (sample SAMN16585339, study PRJNA669376) | soil metagenome | isolation source: Crop rotation soil | place: USA: Cullars Rotation, Alabama | collected 2011
GGTTCCCGCGGCGATGTCGTTCCCTCCCGCCGAGGAAGGCGAGCACCTCCCGTCACGGCACCAACCGGCGCACCGTCGTTTTTCGAAGGCGTCTCACCGCTACGGAGTTCGCAGCATGTCGTTTTTCCCCCGCTCTCTCGCGATCGCCGTCTTCGTTTCGTTCGCCGCCCTCGCGACCCGCGCACACGCCGCCGCGCCGCTCGACGTTCCCCTGATCGTCAAGGAAACCGCCGGCGTCGACGTGGCGGATCTCGAGGGCTACCCGATCAGCGTCGTCGTGCCGCTGCCTCGCGGCGTGTACCAGGACACCGACTCGTTCTGCGTGCGAGCGCCGTCAGGAGTCGCCGTGCCGGCGCAGTTCTCGGTTCTGAGCCGCTGGTGGTCGAAAGACCGAAGCATCCGTCACGTCGTCGTTCACTTTCAGCCTTTGGTGGGCAAGTTCGACCGGACGGCACCGGCCGCGTCCCCCGGCATCGCGACCTACCGGCTGGTCGACGACGGCGGGAACGTGCCGCCTCCGTCGCCCGTCACGGTCTCGCGATTCGACAACAAGATCACGGTGACCACCGGCACCGTGAGCTTCCGGGTCACGACGGGCGGCTTCGACTTGTTCGACACGCTCGTTCGCGACAGCAACGGCGACGGGGTGGTCGACCGCGCCGACCCGCCGATCGTGACGCACGATCCGACGAACGGGGCTCGCTTCGTCGACCGCAACGGGAACGTCCAGCGAGACTCGGGATTGGCGCCGAACGTCGTGACCGTCGAGGAAGCCGGCCCCCTTCGCGCGGTGCTGAAGATCGAAACCCCGTCGCACTTCCTGGCAGCGAACCAGTCGGGGACCCGCCTGGAGCACCGCTTCGGCCGGGCCGTGCGCATCTACGCCTACGCCGGAAAGCCGTTCGTCCAGGTCGACTATCAGCTTCGGAATTCGTCGATCGACAGCGAGTGGTCGTGGCCGATGTACTTCGAAGAGCTCTCGCTCGAACTCCACTTGAACCTCGCAGGCTCCCCGGTCGTGAAGTACGGCGGCGACGGGGACGACGTCTTCGTAGCTCCGTCGCGTCACACGTACCTCGCGCAAGAGCATCACGACGACCACTATCGGAACTCGCGCGGCGACCGCGTCCCGCTGCCGGGCTTCACGCTCCACGACGCCGTGCGAGGCGACACCTTCGGCCGAGGAGCACGAGCGGCCGGCTGGATCGACGTGAACGACGGGGTGAACGCCGTCGAGGCCGCCGTGCGCTGGTTCTGGCAAACCTGGCCGAACGGCCTCGGATTCGACGGCGACGACCGCAATGGATTGTCCGTCGATCTGTTCCCGAAATGGAGCAGCCAGTGGATCCAGAATCCGCCGCGCACGGATCCGGCGCTTCACTCGAGCGGATGGTATTGGCTGGAGGACATGCAGCACGTCTACAAATCGGTCCTCTACTTCTTTCACGCCCCCGAGCTTCCGGACTCCACGCTGAGCGCCGCAGCGCGCATTTTCGATCATCCCCCGGTCGCGACGATACCGCTCGACTGGTATCAAAAGACGGGCGTCACGCTCGATCTCGACGGCTTGATCCCCAATCCGATCTCGGACCCCGGCACGCGCCTCGAGGACTACGGAAGCAGCAATCGCTTCGATCCGACGTCGGACTCGACCTACGTGTTCAACTGGGTCAACTTCCGCGGCGATCCCTCGAGAAAAGTATCCGAAACGACCGGTGGCTGGCCGATGAGCAACAGTGCGTTCTACGCGTCCGGAAATCCCGGCGATCTCTTCGACGCGGAGCAGACAGCCTACGGCGAGCTGAACGTCCGACCACAGTGGATGCCGGGCTACACCTACGACGACGACTGGGCGAGGCTGCGGCTCGCGCACACTCTCGGGGCGGGAAGCTGGAGACGAAATCCGGGACCGGTCGCCGGCAGCTCGCACAAGATGGTGGCCGACTATTGGCCGGGCAACGGGGCCGGGGAGTCGACGGGCCGATACGGCGTGCGGGGTCCGCAACATTGGTACGCGCGCGACGCGCAGCACGCCTGGTTTTGCCACGTCGAAGAGTCGTACTATGCGGTCCCGAATCCATGGGTGAAGGACTGGTACGCCTTCATCTATCAGTTCTGGGAGAAGAATTTGATTCAGGACGTGATCAGCGACTCGACGCCCACGCGGGCGCTCGCGCACGTCCTCGGCGGTGCACTGTCGGCATATCGGATCGGCGGTGAGCCGGGCGGCACGCGGTCGTTCGGGGACCTCGTGAACGGCTGGGTCGCGAGAATCCACGCGGCGCAAAGCCCGCTCTACGGCACGCACCGTCGCCAAACGTCGGAGAGCGCGTTCGAGGTCGGATTCCTGTGCCGACAGTTGATGGGCTACATGAGAGAAATCGACGGCGCCGACCCGCAGGGCTGGAGCGCCGCGTTCGACGTCGTCTCGGGGTACATGGAATGGAATCGACTGTGGGGGCATTTCGGCGAAACCGTCGCGCCATCGATCGGCACGTCGCGCGGCCAGGCCACGACGATGGTGGATCCTCAGGCCCTGTACTACTGGAACACGGGAAAGCGCCAATATTGGGATCAGATCCAAAACTACGTCGGCGTCTCCGACGGCGTTCCCGGACTCGGAGTGGCCGGAAAGGCTCCGGATGGCTCGAGCAACTTCACTAGGGCGTGGACGGGAGACTGGGTCGGGCGCGCGTACCGCCATGTGGCCACGACGCCTCGGACCGACTCGACGCCGCCGGCAGCCATTCGCGACCTCGTGGCTCGCCGCACGAGCGACGGAAGCATTGCGCTCGAGTGGACGGCTCCCGTCGCCGGCGATCTGCTTCGCTACCACATCGTGTGGAGCGACGACAAACCGATCAAGGCGACCACGCTGCCGACGGACGGAGCGGCAACCCCATGGTGGGCGGCGACGGCGTTCGGTGAGCCCGGCTTGGTCCCGCGCTCCGGCCAGAAGCAGTCGTGCGTGATTCCGGCGGATCCGTCGCGCCGCTTCTACGCCGCGGTGTTCACCTTCGACGCCGCCGGAAACATGAGCGAGATGTCGAACCTCGCCTCGACTCCATGACCGCGCTTTGCCTCGGCGTCACGCGGGATGGCGCGGCGACGGTTCGGAGCTTCGAACCGAAAACCTAGCGGATTCCTCTCGGTACGCATCGCGGAGCCGTTCGGCCGAACCAGCGAGCGCGAGCAGAAGCTCGTGCTCGCTCGGTGAATTCACGCGACGGCGACCTTCACGCAGTGGATCGGCGGCAGCGAGTCGAAGAGGCAGCTCCACTCCTCGCCGCCGTCGCGCCCCATCCACAGCTGCCCGGTCGTGGTCCCGAAGTAGAGCGCCGGCGATTTCAGCTCGTCCACGTCCATCGCGTCGCGCAGCACGGTGAAGTAGCTGTCCTTCTTCGGGAACCCCTTCGACAGTCGGCTCCACGAGTCGCCGCCGTCTTCGCTTCGCCACACGGCCGGCGACGCGCCGGGGCACGCGCGCGTCATCGGCTCGAGCGGCACGACGTAGACCGTGTCGACGTCGTGCGGGTGAACGGTGATCGGGAAGCCGAAGTCCGACGGCAGGCCCTTCGCGATCGAGCGCCACGAGTGGCCGTGGTCGTCGCTGCGAAGCACGCCGATGTCCGGCCGGCGTCCGCCGGGTCCGTCCCAATTGGCCCAGCCGCCGTGGTTCTGCATGTACAGCCGGCCCGGCGCATCCGGGTGCCCGGCGATCTTGTGCACGCACTGCCCGAACTCGGGATACGGGTCGGGCGTGAAGCCGGCTCCGACTCCGTCGTTCGCCGCCGTGAACGTCTCGCCGCCGTCTTCGCTCAGATAGTGGCCGCCGGTCGAGATGCCGAGGTGCACGCGATCGCCGTCGCGAAGAATCGTGTGCATGCACAAGCCGCCGTTTCCGGGCTGCCACTTTCGCGCGTGCTCGTGATTGCTGATGCCGGGCACCATCTCCCACGAATCTCCGCCGTCGCGGCTCCGGAAGAGCGCCGCCGGCTCGACGCCGCACCAAAGGTCTTTCTTTCCGTCGCCCGGCTCGAGCGACCAGATGTTGGCGAGCGCGCGCCCGTCGTCCTTCGGAAACGCCGGAGCCGACTTGGTCTCCTTGAAGCTCTTTCCGAGGTCGGTCGAGCGCAGCACCTTCATTCCAAAGAACGGATTGCAGCTCGACGCGTAGAGTCGCGGCGTGCCGCGCGTGTCGATCAGCGTCGAGTAGACGGCGACGCCCGAGCCGAACGGTCCCCGCAGCGTGAATCGGCCGCGCGATTTCGCGGCCTCGGCGACGAAGACGCCCTTCTTGGTCCCGATGCAAAGCACGACGCGTTCCGGCATGTTCAGCCTCCTGAGACGGCGGGAAGAATGGTCACCACGTCCCCCGGCGCGAGCTTCGTGTCGAGGCCGTCGAGGTCGCGAACGTGCGAGGAGTTCACGAACACGTTCACGTGACGGCGCACGGCGCCCGTCTCGTCGCACACGCAGCGATGAAGCGCCGGATGGCGCCGCTCGAGATCCTCGAGGACCCCGCGCACGGTCGACGCAGAGGACGAAAGCTCGGACGCGCCGCCGCAATACGGGCGCAGCACGGACGGCACGCAGATGGTGGCGACGTTCGATCGAGCCATGGTCCTGAAAGTCCGGGCACCATAGCCGATTTCCGAGCCGGTGGGAACGAGGAGGCGGACGCTCGCACGGCAGGCTCGGCGAGCGCGTCGCGACGGCCGTCGGACGCGGTGCGGCCGGTGGAAAGGACTACCCGGGCGTCATGTCGTCGAGGACGTCGGGCTCGACTTCCTCCCAGGTCTTTTGCTCTTTGCGCGGCGACGAGCGCGCGTCGGACTTGTTTCCGAACGGGATCCCGCGATCTCTGCCGACCTTCGACGCGTCGTCGGTCGGAGGAGCGGGCTTCGGCTTGGGCTGCGGCTTCTTCTTCGAGTCCATGGGGCACCTCTCCGGATGATGACGAGGACGATGCGGACGATCGCACCCGGCAAGCCGGATGCCAGCCGCGATCGATCCGTGCCGCAGAGCTGATCGCGCCCCCGTCTCCGGATATACTGCGCGCTCCCTCGGAGGATCATCCATGCCGACTCGACTCGTCAGCTTCGCCGCCGCCTCGACGCTCGTCGCCGCCGCCGCATTCGCGCAAGCGCCGACGTTCACTCGCATCGCGGACACGCACACCGCCGCGCCGGGCGGAACCGGCACGTTCTCGGTGTTCGCCGACGCGCGGGCGCTCGAGGGAGGCAAAGTCGCGTTCGTGGCGCTCGATTCGCCCTCGGGCGCGGGCCTCTACTCGTGGAACGGATCGACGCTCGGCGTCATCGCGGACACGAGCACGATCGTGCCGGGGACGACCACTCCCTTCTCCGACTTCTTCGACGTGGCGATCGAAGGGTCGCTCGTGGCGTTCACCGCCGGGTGGCCCGAGGGAATGCGAACGGGCTGCGCGTTCGACGGCTCGGAAGGCGTGTTCGTCCGCGGGTTCGGCGGAGGCATCCTCCGAACGGTGACGAGCAGCCACACCGCGGCTCAGCACTGCTTTCACGGCATCGACTTCGAGGGGCGCGTGATCGCGGTCGCCGGCGGCGTGAACTCGGTCGATTTCATCCACAATCACAGCGAGTCGATCCTGGCGCTTCGTCGCATCGGCAACCCGCTGGTCGTCCTCGACACGACGACGCCGTCGCCGAGCGGAGGCACGTTCTTCGGATACGACCAGGATCTGGCGATCCGACACGGAGGGCTCTTGTTCTCCGAGGTTCTGCAGAACACGCTCGGCGCGGTCGCCGGCATCTACGTGATTCGGCCGGACGGACGCGGACCGCAGCTCGTCGCCGATCGGCACACGCCCGTGCCCGGCGGCACCGGCACGTTCGCCAACTTCGCGGGCGTCGACTGGGATGGCGGTGAAGTCGCGTTCGTGGGGCGCAACGCGGGCAACGTCGCCGCGCTCTACGCCGGCACCTCGCCCGCCGACGTGCACCTCGTGGTCGGGACGTCGACGCGCGTGCCGGGCCAGCCCGTCAACTTCGGCGGCATCTCGAACCCGATCGCCTCCGAAGGCGGCGTGATCGTGTTCTCGGGCTTCTGGTCCGGCTCGCAGACGGGTCTCTTCACGGTGCAAAACGGAGTCCTTCGAACGATCCTGAAGAAGGGAGACATCCTCGACGGCCGAATCGTCGACGATCCGTTCTGCAGCCAGCAGAACAAGGACGGCAATCAGCTTCTCATCCTCGTTCGCTTCCAGGATCTCTCGAGCGGGCTCTACCTCGTCAACCTCTGACGGCCGCGGGCCGGCCCAGCCGGCGGCCGGCGAGAGCGCTCCGGCCGCGCGGCGAACGCACACGTCTCCCGCCGGGCCCGGGATTCCCTCGGTCGGCGACTGCCGGCCGCGTCGCGGCGGCGGCGACCCCGCGCGACACGCGCCGCGGCCCGGTCGTTGCAGCTCGGCCGCGCCGCGCGCTCGAACGCTACGGGAAGCGTGGTTCGCACGTCCCTCCGAACGCGAAAGGAATCGTGGTGAACCTCTACGTCGTGAGACACGCGGTCGCCTACGAGCGCGACCGTGTCCGCTGGCCCGACGACCACGACCGGCCGCTCACGAGACCGGGCGAGCGGCGATTTCGCCGCGCGGCCTCGGGCCTGCGCCGCATCGTTCCCGGCGTCGACGTGGTGCTGTCGAGTCCGTTCGTCCGGGCGTGGCGGACGGCCGTGATTCTGCGCGAGGAGGCCGGCTGGCCGGTGCCGCTCGTGTGCGAAGCGCTCGAGCCCGGGATCGCGCCGGAGGCCGTTCTCGAGGCGATCCGCAAGCACGCCGAGGCCCACTCGCTCGCGATCGTCGGACACGAGCCCGGTCTGCAGGAGTTCTGCGCCCACCTGCTCGTCGATCCCGGCTCGCGGCCGCCGTTCGAGCTCAAGAAGGGCGGCGTCGCCTGCCTGAGGATCGACAAGGAGTCGCAGGAGGCGACGCTGCGGTGGCTCGCCGCGCCGCGAATCCTTCGAGCGCTCGGGGGCTGATCGCCCCGGGGGCGCAGGTCGCGTGCTCGTCGTCGACGCCGGCGTCAGCCGCGGCGAGCGCTCGTCAAGCCGAGCGGCGAGCGGGCGAGGCGATCGAGACGCCGAGAACGAGCTGCTTCTGCGGCGCGCCCGCGATCGCCGACATCGCGTCGAGCACGCAGCCGGCGACTTCGTCCGGCCGCACGTAGCGCGTCGACGCGCCGACGTCGAGAGCGGGAAGCACTCCCGACGCCCAGCGCACGAGCCGGGACTCGTCGGTCGTTTCGCCTTCGGACTCGAGGGTCTCCTCGACGGCGTCGAGGAGGTCTTCACCCGACATCCCGTTCGCGTCGGTCCAACGAATCTCCCAGATGCGTTCACGCCGCTCGGCGCGGCGCTCGTTCAGCTGCCACATGGAATCTCCAGACGAAGTCGGTTCGATGACGTGATCGCCGGCGCACAGGACACCGCGTTCGGCGGTCCGGCGCAAGCGCCGTCGCGCCGCGGCGATCACGGGGCGGCGGCGGAAACGACCTCGGCACCCGACCCCTCGGGATGCGGCGCCGCCGGCACACCAGGGGTGGCGTGGTCGCTGGAGAAGCTCGCAGCGGACGGGCGAGGACGAACCCGAGGGATCGCGGACGAAGGGCGGCCGGCTAACTTCGTGCGACGTCTCCGAAGTAGCTTTCGAACTGCCGCTTCGCGAACCAATCGATCCGCGACGTGGCGCGAACCGGCTCCCACTGGACGCCGACGGCCCACTTGTCGGGAAGCTCGTCGAAGCGATCGACGCACACGACTCGCGCGGTCGCCCCTTTCGAGTGCTGACCGTCCGTCGTGGTGATCCGCCGCGTCATCAGCCAACGCGCCGTCGTTTCGTCGAAATGATCCGACATGGTGCTCACCTCCGCTTCGCGATCGCCGGTCGGCGACGCTCTGGATGCGACGAGCCGCTCGTCCCCTCGGATCTGGACCGTGGGGCAGAGCCTAGTGCGCGGACGGCGACTTGGCTAGCGGCTTTCTGGGCTCGCCCCGGATTCGCCGGTCGTCTGCGGAGCCCACGCCGGCCGCGGGCTCGAATTCGGGAGGCTTCGCCCTCGAGCGCCGGCTCGCGCTCGCGCTCGATTCGCCGGCGAACGCGCGAGGCTCAGCGCGGGTGCGGCTCGGTCGAGTGGGGACGATGCGCGGGAAGGAAGACTTGCTCGTGCGTGTCGCACGCGGCCTCGACGAGGTCGACGTGGTTCGGACAGGCGCTGACGTCGTAAGCGCACAGGAGCGAGCACGGGCGCGCCGCTCGAAGGCGGTTCCACTGCAGCTCGAGGCGAATTGCGCCCGCGAGGTCGCCCCGCCGGCACAACAGGTCGACCATCTCGCCGAAGACGCGCACCCGACCCGACCCACCCGAGCGAAGGGTCTCGTCGATCAGCGGACCGACGAGCGAATGGACGAGCCCCCAGTCGGGCTCGCGACTCGAGGAGATCGCCGAGAGCGTGTCCTCGGCGTCGAGGAGGGTCAGCGCGCCGCGGCGCCTTTCCGCCCGAACGTCGAAGCCGAGCGCGGCGAGGCCGAGGCTCAGCGCCTTTCGATGCGATTCGGTCGCGACGACGATCGCCGGGTCGCCGACTCGAAGGCCGGTCTCGACGTATCGGACGAGCACCGGCGCGAGCGCGTCGTCGTCCGAGTAGAGCTGGACTCCGTGACCCGAGAAGAAGCGGAACAAGTCTCCCATGAGGGCCGGATCTCGAATCGAAGACGTTCGAGCATTTCGATCGAGCAACGTCGCGGCCCCAGTCTAGGACCGTCGGAGGCTCCCGGCAACTCGCCCGCCGATTCTTTCGCGATCCCCGGCGCGTCGCGCGGCTCGAAGAGAGCGCGACAGCGCCGGGACGGCGGCGAGGACGAGGGCGGCCGCCGCCTCGAGCCCGTCGATCGCCGCGCGCCGAGCGAGACCCGGCTCGCGATCACGCGATCGGACCCACGCCGCAGGCTGCGGCGAACGCCTTCGAAAACGCCTGCTCTTCCGGCGAGCGCATCCGGGTGCGCTTCGAGGACGCACGGGCCCCGACGGCGCGGACGCAGGTGGCGTCGGAGAGCGGACGCACGGCGGTGCTTCGGACCCTCGTTCTCGAATGCACACCGGCCGCTTGGTCTGCGACTTCCGCCGAGCCCCGGTCGGCCGCGTCATGCGCTTCGTCGCGAGTTCGCCAGCGGACCCTGGCTACCGGCGAGCGCGCCGCGCTCGCGTGCGAGCGGCTTTCTTCGCGGCCTCCGAGCGCTTCCGAGGACCCTTCGTTCGCACGGCTTTTCGCGCGGCTTCCGAGCGTGCCTGCGCGCCGCGGCGAGCCGCGCTCGATCGCGCGTGGCGCGCCAGCGCTCGGTGGGATGCGGCCCCGCGTCCTTCGCGACGAAGCGCCTTTTCGACGGCGCGAGAGCGCGTGCGCGAGGGCGCCGCACCCGGGTGACGCCGACCCTGCTCGTAGGCGTGCTCCGCGCTTTGCCGCGTTCGCTTCGACGCTCGTCCTCGACGGGGCGGCTGGAGCTTCACGCCGGCTCGGCGCGCTTTCGACAGTCCGATCGCGATGGCTTGCTTCGCGGAGCGCGCCCCGTGCTTGCCTTCACGAACGTGGTGAATCTCCTCGCGGACGAACTCTCCCGCTTGCGTAGTGGGCGACTTTCCCTCGCGCTCGTCTCGACGAGCGCGCTCGACGGTCTTTCGTGTTGGCATGGAAACCACCTCGTTTTCTCGAAAACCGATTGACGGCCCGCGGGGCTTGCGATCGGCGATCAGCTCCCCACGGGGGGCGTCGAACGTCCGCGGGCATCCGAGACCCGGGTCATCGCGTGTCCGCAGCAGCAGCGCGGCGGCTCGTTTCCGCCGCCGCCCGGAGCCGCGCCCTTCGTCACCCGAATCTCGCACCCGCAGCTCGCCTGCGGACAGCGATACACTTCTCCCTGCATCAGCGGCATGTTTCTCCTCCAGCTCCAAGTGGAAATGGGGAGCCGGAAGCGGGCGGTCCTCGGTTTTCCTCCTCGAAGCGTTCAGGCAACTCGTCGCTTCGGTGCGGCGTCGGGAGGCGACGTCGCACGCACTCCTCGCTCGGCTTCAGGCGGCAACTCGAGCTCGGATCGGGTCGAGAGTGCCGGGCGTCCTTCCCGGCGTTCTCGGTCTTAATTACCGGTGCGTCTCCGTCGGATGGACGGTCGATCCGTCGCCTGCGCGCTCGCTCGCGCGAAGGCAGCTCGAATGCGCGGTGGCCGTGCGAGTGTTCGCGGCGGGTCCCCTCGTGAAGTGCGTTTCTCCACGATGGCTTCCTCGAGGTTTTTCGTCTCCACAGCGCGTTCGAATCGCCGATTCGGCTTTGCACGTGTCGCCCAAAGCCCGTCCGCCTTCCGAGTTCGTCTCGCTTGACGGTTTGCTCCCGGCCGATTCGTGTTGGGAGCGCTCGCTCCCTCGGCGCTCACGAGATTCGCCCTTCGAAGCGTTCACCCTTCGGCGAAGAGGTACGAGTTTCCTCGCCCCTGCTCTCTCGAGGTTCGTCGCCGAGCATCGCGTCGCTCGGTCGGCGTCCCCATCAGAGCGTCGTTCCTCGCTCGAAATTGTCGGCGGAAGGATCGCGACGTCCTCCGCCGACGGCTTCCTTGGGATTCGGCCTTCAGGGTTCTCCCTCTCGTCGCGCGGATCGTGGTCTTGCTGCCACGACGGTCCTCGTTCGCGCTTGGGCGCGCCGATGTGCTTGCGCCCGCGCCATCGAGTTTCGAGCGACGACGAGAGTGGCGTTTCCGTCGGTACGGCGCCGACCCTCCTGGCGTTCTCGGCCTTTCGGCCCCGAGGCGTTTTCCCGCGTCCGGCTCCACGTTGTCAACGAGCGGCCGGGGGACGCCTCCGATCGAGACTCGTCCCCCGAATGGAGCAAGCGGCAACTCGGGTGCCCTTCTCTCCTCGAAATCGACGAGCCCCGGATCGCGGCCGATTCCCACGTCTCTCGCCGATTCGCGAGGGATCTGCGGGCGGTTCGCGAAAGCGAGACGAGGTCGCCCCCGCTCCTTTTTTCCCTCCGGGCAAGATTGACCTGCCGACTTCGGGGCGGCGACGACGGCGTCGCGGTCGAAGACCGCAGGCGAGCGTCGGGTCATCCCAAGACGACTCGAACGCGGTGAGTCCCGCCGTCGTCGACGAGGCGGACCTGCCCGTCATCCGCTGTCGCGACCGACCCATCGACCTGGATGACCGAGACGCCTCGCATGACCCCGTGCGGATTCTCCACGCTCACCTCGTAGCGCGAGGTCCGGTACTTGAACGTGATTCCGAACGCCCTCCATCGCCTGGGAATGCACGGGTCGAGCAGGAGATGCGACCCCCGCAGTCGAAATCCGAGAAGGCTCTCGAGCCCTGCACGGTACATCCAGCCGGCCGAGCCGGTGTACCAGGTCCAGCCGCCTCGACCGACGTGCGCGTGTTCGTCGTAGACGTCCCCGGCGACGACGTACGGCTCGACACCGTATCGATCGACGTCCGCACGGGTCTTCGCATGCTCGATCGGATTCAGCATCGAGAAGAGCGCCTGCGCCTTGTCCCCGTCCCCGAGTTTGGCGAATGCCATGACTGCCCAGACCGCAGCGTGTGTGTATTGGCCCCCGTTTTCTCGAATCCCCGGCGGGTAGCCTTTGATGTAGCCCGGCTCGAGCGGCGTCCGGTCGAACGGCGGCGCGAGGAGGACGACCAGTCCGTCGTTTCGACGCACCAGATGCTCGTCCAGTGCTTGCATGGCACGCGCGACACGAGCAGGCTCCCCCGCACCGGAGAGGACTGCCCAGGACTGTGCGATGGAATCGATGCGGCACTCTTCGCCCGCGGCGGAGCCCAGTGCGGTTCCGTCGTCGAAGAACGCGCGCCGATACCAGTCCCCGTCCCAAGCGTGCGTTTCGATAGCCTTCGCGAGCGAATCCGCGTGCTCTCGCCAACGTGAGGCATTCGCCGAACCCGGTCGCTCGTCGGCCACGCGCGCGAACCCGCGGAGCGTGGCGAGGAGAAACCAGGCGAGCCAGACGCTTTCACCGCGACCTTCCCGACCCACCCGGTTCATGCCGTCGTTCCAATCGCCTGTCCCCATCAACGGGAGCCCGTGCGCGCCGACGGCAAGCGCCCGATCGAGCGCACGAGCACAGTGCTCGAACAGCGTTGCGCTCTTCGACGACACATTGGGTTGAAAATAGGACTCGTCCTGCCCCGTCGCGAGCATCGGTCCTTCGAGGAAGGGTACGACCTCCCCGAGTATTGCAGAGTCGCCCGTGGTCTCCACGTAGTGCAGGACGACGTGGGGTAGCCAAATCGAGTCGTCGGAAATGCGGGTACGAACGCCGCGACCGGAGGGTGGGTGCCACCAATGTTGAACGTCGCCGGCCTCGAACTGTCGGGCCGCCGCTCGGAGGATGTGCTCGCGCGCCACCTCCGGAGCCGCCACGGTGAGCGCCATCACGTCTTGAAGCTGGTCGCGGAATCCATGAGCGCCTCCCGCCTGATAAAATGCCGAGCGCGACCAGACACGACAGGCAAGCGTTTGGTAGAGGAGCCAGCGGTTGAGCAACAAATCCATGAGCCGGTCTGGAGTGTTCACCTGGACGGTTTCCAGCACGCCATCCCATCGATCGCGAACGTGCCGAAGCTCCGCGTCGAGATCGGACGTACGGAAGCGCGTTATCAGCTCCGTAGCGTCACCTCGTGTCGCGGCTTCTCCGAGGAGGAACACGACTTCAGCCTTCTCTGAAGCACGCAGCTCGACGATCGATTGAAGCGCGCCGCAGGGATCGAGGCCCGGACCGACTCGGCCGGACAGGCGCCCGCCGCCGGCGAGAGCAGCGGGGCGTCGATGAATGCCGTTACGTCCGAGGAACTCCGTCCGGTCCGCCGTCCATGCGGTTTGTGCTCCGCGTAGGTCGGCGAACGCCACGCGACCTGCGAAGTCGGTCGCCCAGGTGTTGCGGGCGAGCATCGCCTTCGTCCCCGTGTCGATCTCGGTCACGACGAACGGTGCGGATGCGCTTCGAGAGACGCCGAGCACCCACTCCACGTAGGCGGTGACGGAAAGTCGGCGCCGCCGGCCCGACACGTTTCTCACGGTCAATCGGGATATCTTGACAGGGTCGTCGAGCGCCACGAACTGCAGTAGCTCGAGCGTGATGCCGTGCGACGTGTGCTCGAACCGACTGTACCCATGCCCGTGTCGCGCGACGTGACACTGTCCCGGCTCGCGGATGGGTAGCGCCGTGGGACTCCACAGTTCGCCGGTTTCTTGGTCGCGGACGTAGATCGCTTCACTCGGCGGGTCGGCGACCGGATCGTTCGACCAGGGCGTGAGCTGGTTTTCGCGACTGTTGACCGACCACGTGTATCCCGAGCCCGACTCGGAGACCTGGAATCCGAACGTTGCGTTCGCGATCACGTTGATCCAGGGGGCCGGCGTGCACTCTTCTCCCCTGAGGATCGTCACGTATTCGCGTCCGTCGGCCGCGAAGCCTCCCAAGCCATTGAACGCCTCGAGCTGCGGCGGCGGAAGCGCCGGCTCGGGCACGTGCCGTGTCGCCGCTGATGTACGGACCGCGGCGAGTGCGGGAGCGTCGGGCCGTTGCTCGCGCGTGATTTGTTCGGCGAGCGTTCCGCGCCGATTCGAGAGCACCGCTCGCGCCGAGGCGAGCAGGACGTCGCGCTGCACGTTCGTGATGCGATCCGATCTCAGAATGAACACCTTTCCGTGCGGCGGCGCCTGTCCGTCGCGTGCTGCGGCAGACTGGCTGGTGCGGACCAACGTCTCCAGCATCGATTGCAGGTCCTGAACGTAGGAGGGCGCGCGCTCGTTCAAGATCACCAGGTCGACGTCGAGCTGTTTCAGTCGCCAGTACTCGTGCGCCCTGAGCAGCTGCCGGACGATGCCCACGTCCTCCGGCTCGTCGATCTGCACCAGCACGATGGGAACGTCGCCCGAGATCCCATGGGGCCACAACGAAGGAGCGCCACCCGTGTCGCGCGAAAGCAGCTCTGCGGCGGGCCGTAGGGACCGATCCAGGAAGAGCACCCGATTGGCAAGGCGCTGGAACAGTTGGGCCTCGTCGGGATGGATTCCGAGATGGCGCAGCTGCACTTGAGCTCGAGTCCACGCCAGCGTCGCAGCACGGTCGAACGTCGCCCCGTCGCGATATTTCTCGGCCACCGTCAGCACGCCCTCTCGCGACGGCCCGAACACGGTCGCAAACGTCACTCGAGCGGTCGTACCCGGCGGCACGCGAAGACGCCGACGCAGGCTGACGATCGGATCCAGCACGAACCCGACGGTGTTGGAGAGAGCTCGGCCATCGATCACCGAAATTGGAGTTCGGATGCTTCGGCCGCGTCCGAGGAACCGGGCGCGATCGGTTTCCCATTGGAGATCGCCAACGGCTTCGCCCTCCACGGCCATGACGTGCGCGAGCCAAAGCCTCGGTTCGTCCGGCGATCTCGGCCGCCGCGTCGCGAGCAGGACGTCGAGCTCGGGAACGCACTCCGTCCGGACGAACAAATTCGAAAAGGCAGGGTGAGCCGCATCGGCTGCCGGTGTCGCCAGCACGACCTCGGCGTACGACGTCAACTCGACGTCGCGAGTGCGTGTCCCGATGTTCATCACGGACACGCGACGTACCTCCGCGTCGTCCTCGGGGGAAACGAGCACGTCGAGCGTCGTCGTGATCGAGCCATCCTGCCTGGCGATCTTCGCCCGATCTTCCGAGAACACGACCTCGTAGCTGTCGGGTTCCTGACCTGCCGGCTGGTGCCCAGCCGACCACAGCTGTCCGCTGCGCACGTCGCGGACGAAGACGTAAGTCCCCCCCACGTCGCACGTGACGTCCTCCTTCCAACGAGTGAGGGCCGTGCCGCGCCAACGACTGTATCCCGAGCCGGCGGCCGTGATCATCACGGCATAACGTCCGTTCGACAGGAGGTGGGTACGCGGAAGCGTTCCGTGCGGCGAAGTGAAGCGCCTCACCATCGAGGGTACGAATTCTCGCGCGTCGCCGACCCTCGTCACGTCTTCCGAAACGGGTCGGGCGACGGAAACGTCTCGCGGTGTCCGCTCCTGGAGCAGGAGGTCCGTGGCCTGGACCAGCGGCTCGCAGCCGAACCGCGCGCGCATGATTCCTTCGTTGACCACGTTGTCGAGGGCGACGAGCGACATGCCCTGGTGATGCGCCATGTAGGCGCGGACGACGGCCACCTCGGCGTTCTCCGGCAGCCGCGAAGGAGTGTAGTCGAGCGCTTCGTAGAACCCATAAGCGCCGCGAGCGCCGGACTGTGCGAGTCGCTCGAAATTGCGGACCGCCGCGGCCGGATCGATCATCGCCGCCAGGGCGGTCGCGTACGGTGCGATCACGACGTCGTCGCTCAACCCCCGACGGAGTCCGAGGCCGGGCACGCCGAAGTTCGAGTACTGATAGGTCATCTCGAGGTCGCGGACGTTGTAGCCGGACTCCGACACACCCCAAGGAACTCCGCGTTCGGAGCCGTAGCTGATCTGACGTCGAACGGCCAGCCGGCAGGTCTGGTCCAGAAGGCTTCCCAGCGGTGCGTTCATGACGAGACCCGGCATCAGGTACTCGAACATCGAACCCGACCAGGAGACGAGGACGGAGTCCTGCTCCACCGGCGTCAACGCCCGGCCGAGTCGGAACCAATGCGAGACCGGTACCTCGCCCTTCGCGATCGCGACGAAGCTGGCGAGGCGAGCCTCCGAGGCGAGCAGATCGTAATAGCTGGGGTCGAGGCTGCCTCCGGCCACGCGGTACCCGATCGAGAAGAGTTTGCGGATCGGATCGAACAGGAAACCGAATTCCATCTCCTGGACCATGCGATCAGCCCGCTGAGCGACGTTCGTCAATCGCTGGACCAGGTCTGCGGACGCCGGGCTCGTCGCCCCGCCGTCGCGAACGTGACTGGCGATGGTCGCTTCCAGAGCGAGAGCCCAGACGATCAGCTCCTCCGAGGTTCTCCCGTCCGCCGAGGTCGCACGATCTCCGTCGACGACCGCGCGAGCCATCGCCGTCACGGCACGCGAGTGCTCGTGCAGGTCCGCGAGGCACCGCGACCAATCGAGGCCCTTGGGCGCCGCTCGAACGGCCCGCATGAAGACTTCCAGCGCATCGTCGAGGGCTTTCTGAGCCGCCGACCGCACGCGCCACCCGTCAGTCGAGGACAGGGACGACTCGCGAATCAGAAGCGCTGCGTCCTCGATTCCCGCGAGTGCGACCGAGGCGGCCGGGGGCCGCTCGACGAACATCCGGCAGGCATGCCGGAGCGCGACGAGGTGACCGGCGAGGTTTCCACTGTCGACCGACGACACGTACCGCGGATCCAGCGGACGCAGGTCCCTCGTGTCGTACCAATTGAAGAAGTGCCCGCGAAAACGCTCGAGGCGCTGCATCGTCTCGAGCGTCGCTTCCAACCTGTCGACGGCGTCGAGCGTGCCGATCCATCCGAAGTCTCGAGCCGCCACGGTGGAGAGCAGGTAGAGGCCGAGGTTCGTCGGAGAGGTCCGGTGCGCCACGACCGGCTGCGGGTCTTCTTGAAAATTGTCGGGAGGCATCGAGTGTTCTTCGGGCCCGACGAACGTGGAAAAGAAACGCCACGTCCGCCGCGCGATCAATCGCAACGACAGTGCATCGGCCGCGGAAAGAGGCATCGTCCGGGTGGCAAGTCCGGGAAGGCTGATCCAGCGAGCCACAGTGGGCGAGGCGCCCCACAGGAGCAGAAACGGCACGACGGCCGGAAGGACGTTCGGCTGCCTCCACGCGACGAGGACCGCCGCGAAACCGGCAAGGACCATCGCCCCGTACATTCGACGATGAAAGCCCCACAGATCGAGCCCGAGTCCGGTCTTCGTCCGCGCTGCGGTCACCCATTCGAGCATGCGACGATGCGTCACGATCATGCGCACGAGCGTCCGCACGATCGCATCGGTCATCGACCACGCCTGGTGCGCAAGCATCGTGAACACGAATGCGACGTTCACCACGGCCTGAGCCACGTCCCGACCGAGGGCTCGCAGGTGGCTACGCTTGGACACGCCTCGTCGCCGGGGCATGAGCCCGTCGAGGACGGGCAAGAACGCAGGCCCGACGATCGTGGCGAGAACGAAGGCGGTCCACGTCGCAGGAAAAGCGCCTCCGATGGTCCACGCGACGATCAGCGTCAGGAGCGCCGTCGGTGCCGACAGGGTCCGTCGCAGGTTGTCCGCCATTTTCCAGCGTCCGATCAACGGCATCTCGGCGCGAACGATCCAAGGCAGGAGCTGCCAGTCGCCGCGGGCCCATCGATGTTGACGTGCGGAGGCGACGCCATAATGCGAGGGCGCGCTTTCGAACACCTCGACGTCGGTCACCAGTCCCGCTCGCGCGAACACGCCCTCGAAGAGGTCGTGGCTCAAGAGCGCGTTCTCCGGCGCCCGCCCCGCCAATGCCGACTCGAATGCATCCAGGTCGTAAATCCCTTTTCCGGTGTAGGAGCCTTCGCCGAAAAAGTCTTGGTACACGTCCGACACGGCTGCCGCATACGGATCGATTCCGGACGGGCCTGATATCAATTGCTGAAAAATGGAACTCCGACGCCCGAGCAGGGGAGACGTCACCCGCGGCTGCAACACTCCGTAACCTTCGACGACACGACCGGCGTTTGGATCGAATCTCGCCCGATTGAGCGGATGCGCCATCGTCCCCACCAGCCGTTTGACGACGCCCCGGGGCAACCGCGTGTCGGCGTCCAGCGTGATGACGTAGCGCACGTCAGCGGGCGCGGCGCCGGCGGCGTTCGGCGCGGGCAGAAAACTCGTGTCGGTCGCTCCTCGCAGCAGACGGTCGAGCTCGTGGAGCTTCCCGCGTTTGCGTTCCCATCCCATCCAGACTCGCTCGGACTCGTTCCACGACCGCCGTCGGTGGAAAAGCAGGAAACGGTCCGATCCGTCGGCCGCGGCGCCGTGACGTCGGTTCAAAGCCGCGATGCCCTCACGCGCGGTCGACAACAGGGCCTCGTCTCCCGCAGTCGTTTCCGTGGGCGCGTCCGTCCAATCGGAAAGCAGGGCGAAGCGAAGGTCGCCGTCCGAGTTCGCCAGATGATGCAATTCCAGCCGCTCCACTTGCTCCTCGACGTCGGAGCGCGTGGTCAGCAGCGTAGGAACGACGATCATCGTGCGAAACGTCGATCCGATGCCGTCGCGCAGTTCGAGCCGGGGCAGCACACGCGGCTTCACGATCGCGGCGACGATGCGGTTCACGACCGCAATGGCGAGGTCCGAGGCGGGAATGATCGCGAGCGCTGCGAGCACGACGAGGGGTGTCCATTCACTTCCCGATTTCCATGCGGCGATGAGGGGCAGCGAGAGAACGCCCAACGTCACGAGGGCGATCGTACCGAGGTATCCGAGCGCGCCTGAAGCAAGATAGATGCGAAGCAGCCGTTGCGGCGGCGAAAGTCGAAATCCGAGGATCGACTCCAGGGTCCGACGCCCGTCGCCGACGAGATGAAATCCCGGGTCCCGCCGGCGGTCGTCGGGAACGTCCGTGCGTGCTGCCTGAGCGACCGCCTCTCGAGCGACGTCGATCTCGCTACGGCCCGAGCCGCGCGCCAATTCTTCGATGGAGTGTCGATAGCTGTCGCGCGTGGCAAAGTCCATGTCAGCGTGATTGCCGTTCGTCCGAAGCACGTCGTCGACGAGGCTGACGGACTCGAAGAATGCGGCCCAGTCGAGCGCGGACATCAGCCCCATGCTCATGATCACGTTTCGGACGGTGACGTTCATCGCAGCCTGCCGCTGAAGCTCGAGCCGCACGATGTCGTCGGACGTCGTCCCCTGCGCTGCCAGTCGCTCGTCCAGCCATCGGAGCGCGGGCGTGACCGCCGGATCTTGATCGCGCAATCGCTGAACGAGCTGCACCGCGAACGCGGTCATCAGCGGAGCGGTCTCGGCGCGCCACGTCTCCCATTTCGTCGACGCCGGCAAATGCCCATCGAGCCCGAGAAGCTCGTCGGCGAGAGCGTCTGCTGCTTGTCGCGCCGCTCGCCCGCGGACGATGCTCTCCGCGAGTCGGCGCAGGTTTTCGACCAGCACGACCCTGAGCGTGATCGCGATCGCCCACAGTTCGCCGATGGTCAGGGGCTGAACCCGCTGGTAGGCCTGAACGAACCGCCTCAACGATTCGGGATCGAACCGGCTGTCGGTGTGCGCGACGAACGCCCATGCGATGCCGTAGACGCGCGGGTATCCGGCGAGATGGCCCTCCGCCAACTTGGGAAGCTCGCGATAGAATCCCACAGGCAAATCGTCGCGGATCTCTCGAAGCTGTTCGTCGACGATGTGGAAATTGTCGACCAGCCATTCGGCCGCGGGCACGATCGATCGCTCCTCGCGGACGGCCTTTGCAATCGCACGGTACGTCTCGCGCAGTACGCGCCCGTTGTCTTCGACGCGGGACAGTAGTGGGCGTCCCCGCCCGGCCGCGGACGTCACGCGTTGGGCGCTGGCGAGGCTCTCGGCGTGCGCTTCGAGGCGCTCGATGCCGAAGAGCTCGGATCGGATGGGATCTTCCGGGGGACGGCGCGCGGGCGTCAGAACGGAGCGGGCCTTGGAAATCGTCCGAATGAGCTTCTTCACGCTCGCCGGTTCCCGTTACCCGGAGGATCCCGGAAACGCTTCGGCCGCTCCTCGATTTCCAACGCCGCACCCGAGCGCGTCGACGTCGTCCGAGACCGCGTCATCGTGCAGCACGGGCCGCCACCTGCGCGTTTCCGAAGAACGAGCGGCGTCTTCACTGCGCGTCTCGCTTTCCTCGACGATGCCCGCGACGTTCACCGTGTCCACCCCCGGCACTGGTCGATCCCTCGGGGTAGGGTCGCGAGGGCACCGCCTCACACCGCGCTCGCCACTGTGGCGACTTCGCTGTGGCGCTCCGTCAGCGGGACCGCGCGGCGGGACTGTCGGACAGGAACCGGAAGCCTCACGGTGATCGTCGCTCCTCTGCCGTCCCCGGGGCTTTCCGCACGCACGTCACCCCCATGGAGCTCCACCAGGTGCTTCACGATCGCGAGGCCGAGACCGAGTCCGCTCTGCCGTTTCGTGGGGCCAGTGTTCCCCTGACGATAGCGATCGAAAACCCGAGGAAGCAGGTCGGCCGAAATCCCTTGTCCGGTATCCGCCACGCGGATCTCGACCTCGCCGTCGACCCGATCGAGATCGACTGTGACGCTACCCTCGCGCGGTGTGAACTTGATGGCGTTCGAAAGGAGATTGCAAATCACTTGCTGCAGGCGCTCGGCGTCGCCGACGACGAATTCGGACGGGGACCGGAAAGCGACTTCGAGACGAATGTTCTTGGCGATCGCGGCCGGGCGCGAGATCTCGATCGCCTCCGTGATCAGAGAGGCCACGTCGATCCGACGAGCTTCGATGCGGACGCTGCCCGAATTGATTCGAGCCACGTCTAGAATGTCGGAGACGAGTCGAGCTTGCACCATCGTCGCGCGCTCGATCGCCTCGAGGCCCCGATGGAGCATCTCGGCGTCGACTCCGTCCATCCGGAGCAGCCGGATCCAGCCGACCGTCGCTTGGAGGGGGTTGCGAAGCTCGTGCGACATCATGGCCACGAAGTCGTCCGCGCCCCGTACCGCCGCCTCGGCCACGGCGAGCGAAGCGAGATGTTGCTGCTCGAGAATCTCCGCCCGCTGACGCCGCGCAACCTCTCGTTCGTGCGTCAGGTGACGGTCGAGGGCGATCGCGAGCTGGCTCACGAACTCGTTCACGAATTCGAGGTCTCGTTCTGCCAGCGGCCTCCGACCCGTCACACAGACGCCTCCAAACACAGGCTGTCGACCGACGGCGAAGGGTATCAACACCGGCACGGCCTGGCAGCCGTTCTCCCGAGAAGATTTCCGAGGCCATTCAGGAAGCAGCTCGGCGCGGCTTTCGGCCGTGTTCACGAGTGCCGTCGGAAGCGAACGCCGCCCCACCAGACTTCCGTAAGCAGCCCAAGCCTCGACACTGGCGGCGGCGAGCGCGCTCGACTCCTGACCCCTCGCACGCCACGCCACTGTTCTCGCGTGCCCACCCCACTCCACCACGAGCACGGCGGTACGAAGCGATATCACGCGACCGACTAGAGACAATGCGGCGAAGACGGTCGACTCGACGTTCTCGTACCACGTGAAGAGCTTGCTGATCTCGTAGAGAAGCTTCAGGCGCGACGGTCCACGATCACGCGCCGTCCGCTTCTTGGAGTTCGTCAGCGTCAGCTTCTCGAATTTCACGCACGGCATGAGTTCACCGAACCTTTCTTGTCGAGTCGCCGAGAACCCGACTACGGCGCTCGTCCACTTGCAGCTCTGTGTGCTGGCCACGGTCGATTCGGGCTCGTCGCCGGCAAAACCGCGGGCTGGCTCATTCGCTCGGACGTCGATCGTTTCCCGGAGTGTAGGTGGATCCATCGAGAGGACTGGGCGGGACCAACGCGATGCGTGAGCGAATCAAGGGCCACGATCGATCTTTTCCGGTGCCGTGCGGCGAATGCGTGCCATCGACCGTCGCGCGCCCTCTCCCGCACGTCGTGGCCGGCAGTCTTGGCTTTCACACGGCGACGCACGGACGGAGCACGTCGAAGCCGACGATGAGAGGGTGGCCGCCGGGAGAGATGCGAACTCGTCGATCGAACCGCCGGGCTGGAGGGCGCGAAACATCGATGGCCCCCACGTCGAGCGCCGCTCTCGGACGACAAAGCCGATCAAACCGATCGGGCGACGAATCGCCCTGATCGCGTTCGATCGCCGACGCTCGAGCTCACGACGCCGACGTTCGCTCCCGCCTCACTCTCCCCGACCGTCGAGCGAGTCCTCGGCACTTCGTCGACGCGGGATCCCTTTCGCCAGCCATCGATGCGACTCGCTTGCGTCGTGGCTCAATCGGGCGACGGGAGATCGAACAGCAGCACCTCGGACGGCTCTTCGGCGGTGAACGAAACCGCGCGCTCGTCGACGAGCGCGGCACCGTCTCCGGTTCGCAGGTGAAGCGCCTGAAGCCGAATTCTTCCTTTCACCACGTGCAGCCACGCCCGCCGGCCGGCGTCGAGCTCGTGGATCGCATGACTACCGACCCCCAGAATCGACGAATACACTCGAATGTCTCGATCGATCGAGAGCGAGGAGTGTCGTCCGTCGGGCGAGGCAACGAGCCGCAGAACCCCCTCTCGCTCGGCGAGCGTGAACCGCTGCTGCTCGTCGGCGGAGTCCCTCGTCTCCACGTCGCGCGTGAGGCCGCCCTGGAACACGTGGGCGGTTTCCCCGAACGAGTCGTTGATGGCTCGGTAGCTCGCTCCGGCTTCCGCGCTCCTTCGATGGAATTCCCCAGCCGCGTGGCGACGAAGCTCGCCGTCGCCGTCCTGACGCACCAGCTCGCCGGCTTCGACGTAGGTGACGAGATCCACTTTCGACCGAGCGTCGGAGACGAGCGCGGTTGCTGGACCGATCGAATCCTCGTTGAGCGTTTCCAACGAACAAAAGCCGTGCTGCCAGGGATCGTCGTCCCTGTCGGCATCGAACGTCATCCACCGATCGTGACGTCCGTTCCGCACGTGACGACGATGTTCCGCTCTCCGCATGGCGATCATGATCTGCCTCTCGCAAGGCCTCGTGTCGGCTCCCCATCGAGTGGCACGAGGCTGAGTTCGACGAAGGTGGGCTTGATGGAACGGCAGTCGAGCAGCTCGCGTCGCACCGGTGATTTCACACGGTTCACGGGTGACCGACAGCCGTGTACGGCTTCAGTCCGGGGACTCGGAATTCTACGGACGAGACGTCTCGACAGGATCTCGCGCCTCGAGTGAGCAAACGCTTCGCCACATGCTGGGGGATTCGTTCGGCACACAACATCAGCGTTTCGACGTTCGATTTCCGCCGAGCCGCTCACATTGATTCGATTGGACGCCATTATGATCGTGAGGCAGCGGGCCGTCGCGACTCGCGATCGGCCACTCGTCCGCGCGGTCCGTCCTCGACCGCGGCGAACCGATGCCGAGCAAATCGTCGAGAGTGAGGTGCCCGGCAATTGTCGAGCGGTGGGACGCCGAAGCGGCTGATTCACGGGCCTCGGGGTGACGAGCGCCGCCGATCCCGTGCAACGACGGCTTCGCGCAAGCGCGAAACGGCTGGGGATGTCCGTTCGTCAATCGTGCTCGAGCGCGAGGCCATGGGGCCCGGAGTTGCGTTCTCCCTTCTTCGTCGTTCGCAAACGCCTCGCAGTCATGCGAGCAGTTTCGGGGAGGCGAAGACAGTCGAAACCGAGGTTTCGGCAGCCTCTACCAAGTTCGCTCTCGGATCAACCGAGAAAGGGGTCTGTGTTGAAATTCATTGGATGGCTTGCGGCCTTCGGTCTCTTCGCGTCTTCCGCGTTCGCTGGAGAGACCCGATTCCTTCACGCCGATGGGGACGTGATCGTTCGGAGCACCATCGTCTCGAACGAGCGCGTTCCTCGCGGATTCCATCCAGGCGAGAGCTTCCAAGCCGTCCTCGAGTTCGAGAATCGCTCGTCCGAGGCGGTCGATCTGCTGGTCGCACTCCGCGCGTTCCGTTACACAGCTTCGGGGGAACCCGTGATCTCCCAACCCTGGTTTCTTCCGGCCCGCATTCATCTCACGCCGGGCGGGAGCGTTCACGAGACCGTCGCGGGAGTTCTGCCGAGCGACGCCCGAGTCGGCTCACGGTTCATGGTCGGGATGAGCGTCGCGCTGGCCGGCGACACGTCGGACATGCGAGTCGTCTTCGATTCCGCGCTCGTCGTGGGAAGGGGCACAGCGAGAGAGTCTTTCCAGCACATTGGGATCCTAAGCTTAGAATTCCACGTGGACAAGTTGTCG
>JADMIO010955827.1_pt1 | contig 23900 bp, 19 predicted proteins | sample 8958161 | NCBI WGS metagenome assembly JADMIO01 (sample SAMN16585339, study PRJNA669376) | soil metagenome | isolation source: Crop rotation soil | place: USA: Cullars Rotation, Alabama | collected 2011
GCGACTTCAAGTCACGTGAATTCCAAGCTTCGGATCCCACTGTGCTGGAAAGGCGAAGGGAGTTGAGGATAAGTACCACATCGCTGAGCGCCATTATACCCGCACCCCATGTAGGTTTCAGATAACCAGCTGCTGCTACAGGTATGGCAATTATATTGTAAAAGAAGGCCCAACAAAGATTCTCTTTAATGGTACGGTCGGTATAAATACCCAGGCGGATAGCCTTTGGCAGCGTAGATAGCTGGTTATTGGAAAGAATGATATTGGCCGATTGAATTGCTATTTGAGAAGACTCGCTGAGTGATACGCCAACGGTAGCCCTTGCCAGTGCAGGCGCATCATTTATACCATCTCCAACCATTGCGGTAGGTGCTATTGCCATCAGTTCATCCAGTTTTTTATTCTTTTGTTCTGGCGATTGCTCTGAATAAACTTCCTGTATGCCCAGTTGAGCCGCTATGAATTCACATTTCTCTTTTTTGTCGCCGCTAAGCAGTATGGTTTTATAGCCCATGCTGTTCAGTTTGTCAATGGTTTGCTTAGCATCATTGCGCAAGGTATCCGCGATCTTTACAGCACCGCTGTACGCTCCGTTTTTATAGAGATATAAGTCATAACCTTTGTCTTCTGCAACAGTATGCAACCATCTTTCTGACCCTAATTGCCATGTATTGCCTGCGCTGTCTTTTGCCTGTATGCCTTTACCCTTTATTTCTTCTACGGATGTAAATTCTGTGGTATTAGCTTCTTTCCATTCAGCCAATATCGACTTTGCTATAGGGTGGGATGAATGATGTTCTAACGAAACTATTAGTGAACGAAAGGCAGCATCATCCATTTGGTTTGACACGAATGATTCAATATGCAGTTTACCTGTGGTAAGTGTTCCCGTTTTGTCAAAAACAATTTGTTTGATACGTTTTAATTGCTCCAGCGTGTCACCACCCTTTACCAACATACCATTGCGGGCAGCACGGCCCAGGCCAACAGCGATAGCAGCAGGTGTAGCCAGCCCCATAGCACAAGGACAGGATATAACCATCACTGCGATACTCCGCATCATGGCCTCCGAGAAACTGTGATGCAGGAAAAAATAATTGACCAATAATGTAACGATAGCTATACCCAGAACAGCCGGGACAAATATGGCGCTTATTTTATCGGCCAGCTTTTGCAAGGGTGGTTTTGTGCCTTGTGCCTCGCGCACCATACGTATGATGTTAGCAAGTACAGATGAACGGCCAACGGTTGTTGCTTTTATACGGAGGTTGCCTTCCTGCAATAATGTACCACCTACTACGGTATCGCCTACCTGTTTTTGAGCAGGAAGACTTTCGCCTGTTATCATATGTTCATCTATCTGTGCATTACCCAGCACTATTATACCATCTACAGGTATGCTATCCCCGTTATTTACCAGTATAATATCACCTTCTCGCACATCTTTACTATCTACTTCCATTTTGGTTTCCTTACCAATGCTGTCCGTCATCACCAGCTTAGCACGCTGAGGCTGCAATTTTACTAATGCATCAATAGCTACTGTAGTTGACTTGACCGTCTGTTGCTCTAGCCAGTTACCAAACATCACAAGGGTTATGATAGAAGCAGCTGTTTCGAAAAACAGGTAATCGTGTGCCTGTGCAGGAAAGAACAGCAGGCCTATTAATGAATAGACATAAGCAGCAGTAGCACCAATAACAATGAGTACATCCATATTGGGCATGCCATGTTTAAGCGAACGTACCGCACTTTTAAGAAATACAATAAGGCCTATTATGTAAACAGGTGTAGCCAGCACCAATTGAACCCAGGGATTGTGCAGCACATGCCAACTGCTGAACATATGCGCCAGTAAAGGCACCGTAAGTACAGCGCAAATGATGAGATAAATAGTAGCACCATGCGAATGGCCGTGCTCATGTTCTTTCGCATCTTCGCCTTCGCGCACTACATGATATCCTACATCTTCTATCGCATCATATACAACATTAATATCAGCCAAATCAGGCAGGGTAAAATGTACCTCTCCGGAAGCAGCATTGGCCGACACATTGGTTGCGCCCTTTTTCTCCAGTACTTTTGATACTGTAAGTGCGCAGTTACCGCAGGTCATACCCTCAACTAATGTGCTATATGTTTTTTGCATTTATTATTAAATAGCTTTGCTTCAGAATTAAAGGTGTAAAACCATGCCCAAGACGCTACTGCAAATTTCTTATACTTTGGCCAATATACAAGACGCTGCACATCAGTTCTGGCAATATGCGCATCAGTACAGGGTATTAGCTTTCAGTGGCGAAATGGGTGCCGGTAAAACCACATTCATCCACCACCTCTGCGAAAACCTTGGCGTGGAAGACGCTGTAAGCAGCCCCACCTTTGCGCTTATTAACGAATATCATTTTAAGGATGCAGGTAAAGACCGTATTATTTACCATATGGACTGGTACCGGCTGAAAGATACAGAGGAAGCCATACAAACCGGTATGGAAGACTGCCTGCTGCAAAAAGATAATTATTCTTTAATAGAATGGCCGGAGAAAGCGATGGACATTTTGCCACTTCCTTATATATGGGTGGAGATAACAACAAATTCGCCATCAGAGCGAACGATGAAACTTTGGCTAAAAGCCTGATTCATAAGCGATAGGAGAATGTACCTCCCTAACTTTAAACATCTTATAACTTATCAACTAACCCAGCTCTCAACAGAACTTACTATATTGCTGCATGCATTTGTTTGATGCTATACTGAAAGGATTGTTACTCGGGCTGTTCATGGCAATATCTGTGGGACCTACCCTCTTTGCCGTTATCAAATACAGCCTCAACCATAGCTACAAGGCAGGGCTGGCGTTTGTATTAGGCGTTTCGTTCAGCGATATACTGTATGTAACTGTAGCCAATGTAGCGGCCAGCTGGCTGGAAATGATGAGCGAATATGAGCGCATCATAGCCTATTGTGGTGCGGCGATACTGATTATTGTGGGTTTGATAGGGGTTATAACCAAACATAAGCCCAAACGGCCTTCATCTACCACCATACCCATTAGCGGGGCACACCTTTTCCGTATATGGTTTAGTGGATTTCTTATTAATACCATCAACCCGGGGGTTATCATTACCTGGCTGGCAGCAGTTACGGCCACAGCCAACACTTCTACCCTATACCGCATCGTGTTATTTGGCTGCTGCCTGGGCATTATACTTACTATAGATTTTGCAAAAGTATTCCTTGCCGATGCTATACGCCGCCGCCTGACCCTGCGCCGCATCATGTACCTGCAAAAAACCTCGGCTATCTGCATATTGCTAATAGGCATTGCCCTGCTGATAAGCACGGCTTTTAACATACAATTCCAGAAAGACGAAGAGCTCCAATCCTCATATCAGCATTTTCAATCCGGTAAAACCGAAAACTTGGCCAAAGCTTAGTATCTTTGCCGCCTCATGTCAGACGCGATCCGCCACGAATGTGGCCTTGCCTATATACGCTTGCTGAAACCACTGGCGTATTACCACCGCAAATACGGAACAGCTTTTTACGGCCTTAACAAACTATACCTGCTGATGGAAAAGCAGCACAACCGTGGACAAGACGGCGCCGGTATAGCCACGTTGAAGCTGAATGTAGAACCGGGACACCAGTTCATGCACCGTTTGCGCATCAGTGGTTCACAGGCTATCTCCCAGATATTCCAGAACGTGCAGCAAGAAGCTGCAGAACTTGAAAAAATGTACCCCGAAATACGCCAGCACCCCGGCCTGTTGAAGGGGTATATGCGTTTTATGGGGGAAACACTTTTGGGGCACCTGCGTTATGGCACACAAGGACGCAATAACGTGGAGTTTTGCCACCCTTTCATCAAATCGAACATCAACCCTACACGCAACCTGACAATGGCCGGCAACTTCAACCTGGTAAATACAGATGAGTTGTTTGCCATGCTGGATTCTCACCCAACCACTACGGTACGTGAGAGCGACCTGGGAGCGATGATTGAAACAGTGCACTATTACCTCTGCATGGCCGATGATACAGACCCGCAATCGCTAAACCTGGAAGGTGTACTGAAACAGGCTACCTCACATTTTGACGGTGGTTTTGTATGCAGCGGCCTGGTAGGTAACGGCGATAGTTTTGTAATGCGCGACGCCAACGGCATACGCCCGGCGTATTTCTATAAAGATGATGAAATTGTAGTAGCAGCATCGGAAAGGCCGGCTATCATGACCGCCTTTAATGTGCCGCTTGAAGAAGTAAAAGAACTACAACCAGGACATGCGATAATTGTAAAAGCTAATGGCCAATTTGCCAATCCACAGATACTACCTGAAAAAGAAATAAAAGCCTGCAGTTTTGAACGTATATACTTTAGCCGCGGTAGCGATAAAGACATATACAGGGAGCGTATGCAACTGGGCCGCAACCTAGCTGAAAAAGTATTGCAAAGCCTGGATAACGACCTGAAGCATACGATCGTTTCTTTTATACCCAACACTGCAGAGATAGCATTTTACGGACTGATAAAAGGACTGGAAGATTACCTGCAGGAAGTAAAGATCCAAAAGATACTGACGCGCAGGGATACTATGACCGAGGACGATATGCGCGAGCTTATCGCCCGCAGGGTGAGGATAGAGAAAATAGCCATCAAAGACGTAAAGATGCGCACCTTCATTACCGAAGATGCATCGCGCAACGAGATGGTGCAGCACGTTTATGACATTACCTATGGCACAGTAGAAAAAGGAGTGGACACACTGGTAGTGATCGACGACTCAATTGTACGCGGTACTACCTTGCGCGAGAGTATTATTAAGATGCTTGATCGTCTTGGGCCAAAACGTATCATTGTTGTATCATCAGCGCCACAAATACGTTTCCCTGACTGCTATGGCATTGACATGAGCCGCATGGGCGATTTCATTGCCTTCCAGGCAGCAGTAGCACTGCATAGGGAAAGAGGTAATGAAAGTATACTGGATACCGTATACCAAAAATGTAAACAAGCACAGGATAGCGGGCAACTACAACAGGAGAATTTCGTAAAAGAAATTTACGCACCATTTACTGCCGAAGAAGTAAGCGCCAAAATTGGTGAAATGCTGACACCTGGAGATGTAAATGCAAAAGTGGATATCATATATCAATCGCTGGAAGGCTTGTATGATGCCTGCCCAAATAACAAGGGTGACTGGTATTTTACAGGTAACTACCCTACACCCGGAGGTAACAGGGTAGTGAACAAAGCTTTCATGAATTACGTTGAACAAAAAGAAGGCAGAGGATACTAGTTAATAGCTGTTTCTTAAATAATTAAAAGGCTGCAAATCGCAGCCTTTTTTATATAAAACATCCTCGTTACCCGGCCTTATTGACGGGTAAAAAACAATTTTAATCTCAGCAACGGCAGACCTTGATTTTTGTATTAATAAATATCTTATTATTGCACCCCGTTTATAACAAAGTGTTATAATAATGGGTGTGTGGTGGCATGATTACTTTATAGATTTTATTAGTAAACCCTGTTTTGTGAACAGATAAATGTGAAGCGATGATTAGTATCAAAAATAAAGAAAGCGAAGATTGCACTGTGATGCTGGTGGATATGAACGGCAACATTTGCTACCAGACTTTAATACAGCCCAATAACGAACTGGAACTGGAAATAGGCAAATTTTTATCGGGCATTTATACACTCATATTTGCTACCGAACACACCAGCTTCATGCAACAAATAGTAAAATACTGATTGCTAAAAAACTTGAAACAACGAACCCGCAGGATGATCCTGCGGGTTCGTTGTTTTATTAGAAACTCCTGTTAACACCAACCACCCATCTGAAGTCCAGGTAATCTGGCTCAGCGTATGGTGGCCTGTTGACAAAGAACGGCAGATCAACACGCAGGGTAAGCGGTTTGGCTTTTTCAAACATCCCCCATTTCTTAATAGTGAATGCAAAACCGACACCTGCATCAACACGCAGATTGCTCCAGTTTGTTGTTGATGTGGTAGCCCAATATTGCAATAAGTTAGTGCTGCTTAATTCAATGATGCCGGCATCGGCAAAAGCATACACATCAGCATGCAGCCAGTTGCGGGTAAACTTAGGGCGGAATTTGATGTAATTATCTACATCTACTTCTACATTGCCCGCTATACCGCTACGGCCTTTATAACCTACCATCATGGCACCATTCACGGTATCGCCAATAAGATAGCCAGCATAGCCACGCAGGTTCAAACCACCACCCTGCTGTACGTTGCCCATGCTATTTTGTGAGTACTCGTACCAGTTAGGTGCTGAGACAAATTTGCTACGCGTGTATTTGTCTTCCATCATTTCCTCGTTATTTGCACCGGCTGCATATACTGCGCTTTCGTATGGCAGGTTGGTGCCTGTACCATAGCGGGCAAATAAACGTGTACGTACGTCCAGCTTAGCCAACCCGTTTGTATTGATCGCTTCCAACTGGCCGTACGCATAGTCAAAATCGTCAGGGTTGTTACCTGTCATGAATGGTGCCCTTGCGCTGAAGGTATAGCTACCGTTACCATGCAGGTATTTATAGTTATGCGTCCACGACGCATTTACTGACGAATTGGGCCTTGCCTTCCTACTACTCCATTCATTAGGGTAGTTAAGATAGTCGAGGTCGTACACACTATTTCGCCACATGGTTTGTGCGTACACGGAAACAGTATTTTTATCGCTTTGCAGCCAGTTGAAACCTCCCCTGTGCAGCCACAAACCATCAAGCAAGCGGCTGTTGATCTGCAATTGTAGTTTAGGCATTTGCTTGGTAAGCGGGCTGGTATAATTGAACGTGTAATTAACCGGCACATACCGGTCGTAATATCCCTCACTGGTAAAGCCTACAAAATCATAATCCTGCAACAGGTGTGTATTGAACCAAACTGTTGCATCCAGTTTATGCAGCGTGCGCATATAATCACCTTCAAAATGTACACCAGCTTTTATACCGTCAACGGCATTGTACCACAAGTCAGGGCGCATGTATAGGCGGTAATGCTTACGATCCCAAGGCGCAGCCAGGCCGCCATCCAGTTTTGTTTTAATGGCTTTAGAACGTACCAGCAAACCGTTCGTCCTATAGTTGTTCTCATAATCAATATCGGCAAAGCGATTGGTAGTATCTATCTGCACATGGCGTATGCCCGATGGTATTTGTACATGTGCATCATACTCATCGTACATACTACCCCATCCATACCATTTAGGCAAGGTAGTAGCTGTGGTGCTTTTACTAAACCAAGTATTAGGCACATAGAAATTATGCTTACTACCATCCTTTGCAGTAACCGTAAAGTCAACCGGCATTTGCATCTGCCCGAGGCGTTTGAATTTGATAGCAAAACTATCGGTACCCGGTATGCGTTTTATACGGCCGACACTGTAGTCCAGGGTCTTTGTCGTTTCGAGCCATTGATCGAAGAACCAGTTAAGGTCAACATTGGTGTATTGAATAATGGAATTACGGAAGTCCTCGAAATAAGGATGCGCAAAACGCCATTGATGAAAGTAATTTTTGAAGGCAGCGCTAAACAAAGAATCACCTAAAGTGTACTGCAGGTTATACAGCATAGAAGCTGTTTTGTAATAAACTCCCCTATAGCCACCTTCATGACCAAGTGCATCATGAAAATCGTTAGAATGGGTATTGAGTGGCAATTCGTTTTTATTCAGTGCATCAGAAGTATAAGCATTTAATACACGAATATCCAGCACATCAGTAGGCTCTGTGAAACGTGCACGATAGTTTGATTTTTGTTTTGACTGCACCAGTGTGTCGCCATCAATACGGCGCAGGCCCCACGCGGTAAGGAACTGCGTAAAACCTTCATCGAGCGAAGCGCGATAGGTTTCGTTGCTGCCTACCATGCCGTAGAACCAGTTATGCGCTATCTCGTGCACGAATAACCCACGATAGCCCGGGTCACTACCACCATCCAACGTCAGCATAGGATACTCCATACCATCAGCAGCATCGGCAGCTACCATTTTAGGATATTGGTACATACCCACATCCTCTGAAAATGTTTTGATGACCTTCGCTACATATTCAGATGAATTTTGCCATCCTGAAGCATGCGGCTCCTGTGCCAGGCCAACACATTCTACTCCATTCCACATGGTAGTGGATATGCGGTAAGAAGGATCGGCAGTGAAGGCGAAGTCGTGCACATTAGTTGCTTCATACTTCCAGACTTTACGCTCGCCTTTTACATATGGTGTGATAGTAGATGGTGCTTCGCCCCATTTCTTTTTTGCAAAGTTTTTGATGTCCAGTTTTTCGCGCAGTTCGTCAGGTAATACTTCTTTACCGTTATTCAACACCCCCGTAGCTTCTACCACATAATTGGAGGGAAAATCGAGTGACACTTCGTAGCTGCCAAAATCGGCATAGAATTCTTTGTTCAGATGCTGGTAGGTATCCCAGCCAAACTTACGATCGTACACACATATTTTAGGGAACCATTGCACGCCATTGTAGTGTTTGAAACCCCATGCATCATACATCTTCATGCGGCGGCGGGTTGCACCGTTATCGTAATAGGTTTTAAAATCCATCCTAAATGTAACAGAGGTATTCGGATACAACGGTTTATCCAGATATACCTTCATAACTGTATTATCCAGCACTGTTTTTACTGGTACATTATTGACAGTAAGTGCCTCCACTGTTGTGCCCAGCCCCTGCGCTTCATACTTACCCAGGCGTTCTTTTACTTTACCTGCTTTTTCCAACTCATGTAGGTGAGAGCCTTTTATGAATGCATTCTGAAATAAATGGAAGTACACAAAATGCAGTGTATCAGGCGAGTTATTCCAATACTGTAAAGTCTCCGATGCAATGATAACATGTGCAGTCTCATCTATTTTTGCGTCTATTTTATAGTCAACATCCTGTTGCCAGTATGCCTTATCGGGCTGGCGGTTGTTCCAGTATAAGGGGTTCTTCTTTGTTCGATAACCACCACCCGGCTGGGCAAAAACGTTGAAAAACAACACGTTAAAGGTTAAAAACAGTATAATTCTCTTCATATATAAGATTAGCAGCCGTGAAAATACAAAAGGAAAACGAAGCAAAAAGGGTGATTTGAATATGCGTGTGATGTTAATAACCTTTACTTTACGTAATAAGTTTTTTACCTTTAAGTATAAGGTATCAGAGAGAGTGGTGCGTGTGGGCTCGACCCCACTTAATTCACACAATACGTACTGTCCCCTTTAGACTAATCACCATGTACGCTCCACAAGACCTTTTTAAACCGCCCGCGCCAACGGGCGGTTTAACTTTATATACTAACTATAAAAAGAGATCAAGCAGCATGACGAACCTTGCAACCTGCTCATGATACATTACCCCGACAGCAAATGGCTTATGTTTACCTGATGCAGGGTAGGCTATGGCTGATACACCCTTATAGCGAGCGATACACAATGCCCTCTCACAATGCTTTTTCTGCGAAACAATAGTGATATTCTGAATACCAAAAACATTTCTGCAGCGTTCAATACTATTAAGTGTGCGGAGCCCGAGCGTATCCAATAAAATATTGTTAGCAGGGATGCCTGTAGCTATAAGATCAGCACGCATTACTTCCGCATTTTTAAAACTATCATTATTGCTGCTGACAAGTATATCTGCAACTTTTCCTGATTTATAAAGATGAATTGCCGCTTTTAACCGTGTAGCATAATAGGTACATACCTTTCCTTCTTCATCGTATTTGGCAGTACCCAACAATAATGCGTATTGATTGTATGGTATGGTAGCAATATCTGAATACAAATTTGCCTTAGCTGTTTTGGATAACCATGTATTTATCCCAAAGCTTGCTGCTATCAGGATGATACATACGATAAACAGTAACCGGGCTACTTTTTTCACGGGATTAAAGATAGGATATGCATATTACTTAATTGTAATCTTGCTACCCAGGTATTTTGGTTGTTTATTAAGAGCGATATCTAACATTAGTTTCACCCTTGCCAATTTCTCCCTTATAGCTACTTTGAGGCCATACCTACCGTCCACGTCTTTGGCATTGTAACCAACAGCTTTAATCCCCTTCTTATCTGCTATAAATATTGCACGTTCATTATGAAACTGTTGAGAGATTACAACTATCTCCGTCTCGCCAAATATTTCTTTACATCTTACAATGCTGTCCAGCGTTCTAAAGCCTGCGAAATCAAGGAATATCTTTTCAGCAGGGATTCCCATCGCAATAAGATCTGCCTTCATCATTTCAGGCTCGCTGTATTCTTTCCTGCTATTATCCCCGCTGATTAATATATAGTCGACTTTACCAGACCTGTATAATTCTATCGTGGCTTCAAGGCGATAGCGATAAAACAGGTTTTGCAGACCATTACCTGTATACTTACTGGTACCAAGCAATAACCCTACTTTATGATGCTTCAACAAACCTGTTTCTGAAAACAACTTTCCTTTAGCTGTTTCTTTAACAAGGTAATCTGCCACAAAAAGTGCTACAATGGCCAGAATGGTTAGGAACAGAACAGACCTTTTGAAAAACTTCATGATGTAAAATAAAAAACAGCCTGTATATAACAGGCTGTTTGGCAAAAATATAACAAGTAGTATTATTCCGTTTCTCTAAGATCCTTCAGCAATTTGCGGGCTGCTTTCTTTTGCGGGCCGCCTTCATCTACTACAGACTGTAAAAGCTGAATGGCTTTTTGTTTGTTGCCCATATCTATATAGCACCTGGCCGACATGATAGCTGCTTTTTGACGGCGGCTTTTATCATCGCTGTCCATTTCTTTTTCATAAGCTTTTAGGGCTGCGCCATATTTTTTCTGCTCATAAAGGTTATCACCCTTCTCCAGGTTGTCCGTTTTTGCGGTTTTACTCCTTACCTGTATACCATCGATGACATACAAGTTACCGTCGGCACGCCCACCACCTATAGAAAGCCTATCATCCTTACCTGAAGAATATACGCCGGGAGCAGTTTTTGCAACACCTTCCGTAGTACGAGAAGGCATTTTTTCAATCTGCTCAGAAGTTATAGTTGTAGAAGCAGCTTCATTCCTATCAATCAGCGGTACTTTATACGCTGTTACTACTACATCTTCCAGTTCTTTTGAGGTTTCTTTCTTCTGTTCGGCTCCTGCATTATCTGCAGCTAAAGCTTTTGCTACTGGCGGCGCAATTGCAGGAGTATTTGATGCAACAACAGCCGGCTGTGATGGCTGAGTTAGAGCAATATTCTTAGATGCTGCTTCGGCAACTACCGGCGCAGGTGTATCTAATACCGGCTGAATGTTTTGCACCGTTTGCGGTACAGGCTGTGTTGGTTGCGGCAATGTTGTTTCTTCCCGTTCTGCTATAACAGGATTATTATTTTGCAATACCTCGTTGCCAGCCCTGTAATACCATAACGAACCAAACGTCAGCAATAACAAAGCTGCAATAGACACATTGCGCCAGAACGGCTGTGTGTTAGATTTCGTTTTGCGCCTGCGCCTGTATGGTTGCTGCTGTATGGGTTGAGCTGCCGTAAGCGAATTGAGATGTATCTGCGGGTTGTGAAGGCTGAGGTGGTCTTTCAGAAAATCGCCATCCAGCATTACTACCGCATCGGCGGTATTGCCTTCTTTTAGTTCAAACAGGCCTTCAATTGCCTCATTGCAGAATGGGCATGCGTTCAGGTGTACCTCTACGGCATGACTTTCTTCATTGGTCATTCCACCGTTCACATAATCGCGCATCTGCCTACGGCTTAGGCAGGTGCTGTCGTCGAATATATGTAAGAGTTGTTCCTTGTTCATAATTTCACGTTCCGCGACGCCTCCAGTTTAATTTTCAAATTGCGCCTGCCATTCTGTATCGCACTCTTCACTTGCAACACTGAGTACCCTGTTTTTGCAGCAACTTCTGCATAGGTCAGTTTTTGCAGGTAAAAAAGATCAATACAACGGCGTTGTTCATCATTCAGCTGCCCTACGGCAGCCTCCAGTTTGTCCAGTAATTGTTCTTTTTCTATTTTATGATGCCAATCTTCCTCAAATTCCATATCCACATTTGTGGCAAGTTCATTATTTGTTACAGGTACCGAACGACGCAGCTGCATAAAACAGTAGTTCTTAGTAACCTGGTACAACCACGGTTTGAAGTTCTCCACATTAAACCTTTTCAGGTCATCCAGCAATTTTATAAATATTTGCTGCATGGCATCCTTCGCAGCTTCTGCATCCTTCAAATATTTTACACATACACCATATACAAGGTGGCCGTAGCGCTCAAACAGCACGTTCACCGCTGCGTGCTCCTGGCGGTGCACATAACGGTGTATCAACTCTTCGTCAGGAAGTTTTTTGTAGTCACCTGTAGCCACTTTACTACTCGCTTTCACTGGTTTAAGTAAAAATAAACGAAAAAATCTTAATAAAAACCTATCATTATATCACATTCAAAAACCATTCCAGAACGAATGTTTTAAACACCTATGTTTTTCATATTTTATCAGCTATATTTGCCCCCACTTTACAACATATAACGTATTATGAACATACTGTATTTAGTGCCGGCCTTTGGTGTAGTGGCACTGTTATTCACCATCATCCAGGGATCATGGGTAAGTAAGCAGGATGCGGGCAACGACCGCATGAAGGAAATTGCAAAGTACATCTCCGAAGGAGCGATGGCTTTCCTGAAAGCAGAATACAAGATCCTTACGTATTTCGTAATAATCGCCGGCCTTTTGCTGGCTTTCATGGGCTCCAGCAACCCTAAATCCAGCTGGATGATCTCTATAGCATTTGTTATAGGCGCTGTATTCAGCGCACTGGCAGGTTTTATAGGTATGCGCATAGCTACCAAAGCAAACGTACGTACGGCGGAAGCGGCACGTACCAGCCTTTCTAAGGCACTGAAAGTATCCTTCACAGGCGGTTCTGTAATGGGACTGGGTGTTGCAGGCCTTGCAGTATTGGGATTGGGTTCATTGTTCATCATCCTTAAAATGATGTTTGTACCGGAAGGCGCATCTATCAATGGTGAAGAAATGGAAAAGGCTATCGAAGTTCTTACAGGTTTCTCACTGGGTGCTGAAAGTATCGCATTATTTGCACGTGTAGGCGGTGGTATCTATACCAAAGCTGCTGACGTTGGCGCTGACCTTGTAGGTAAAGTAGAAGCCGGGATACCAGAAGATGACCCACGCAACCCTGCAACTATTGCCGATAACGTAGGTGATAACGTAGGTGACGTAGCAGGTATGGGTGCCGATCTTTTTGGTTCTTATGTAGCAACGGTACTGGCTACCATGGTACTGGGCCGCGAAACGGTTGCTGTTGATAATTACTCTGGCATGTCGCCAATACTGCTGCCGATGCTGATAGCAGGTATGGGTATCATATTCTCTATTATAGGTACGTTCTTCGTGCGTATATCTGATGCTGTAGGTGTTAGTGTATCAGCAGTACAAAAAGCTTTGAACATGGGCAACTGGGGTTCTATCGTTCTAACAGCGGTAGCTTCTTACTTCCTGGTTGACTTCCTGATGCCTGAGACAATGGAACTGCGCGGTTACACATTTACCAAAATGGGCATCTTTGGTGCCATCATGGTAGGCCTTGTAGTAGGTACTTTAATGAGCATCATCACTGAATTTTATACAGCTATGGGCAAACGCCCGGTAATGAGCATCGTGCGCCAGTCTTCTACAGGCCACGCTACTAACATCATCGGTGGCCTTGCAGTAGGTATGGAAAGTACATTCCTGCCTATCATGGTACTGGCTGCGGGTATTTATGGTTCTTACTATTGCGCAGGCCTTTACGGTGTGGCTATTGCTGCTGCCGGTATGATGGCAACTACGGCAATGCAATTGGCTATCGACGCTTTCGGGCCGATAGCGGATAACGCAGGCGGTATAGCTGAAATGAGCGAACTGCCTAAAGAAGTGCGTGAGAAAACAGACGTACTGGATGCAGTAGGTAACACTACCGCTGCAACAGGTAAAGGTTTCGCTATCGCCTCTGCTGCACTTACATCGCTGGCATTGTTTGCTGCTTATGTAGGCGTGGTAAAAAGCAATGGTTATGATCTGCAGGATGCTATCAACATATACAAAGCTGATGTACTTGCGGGCTTGTTCGTAGGTGCTATGATACCTTTCATCTTCTCTTCACTGGCAATACGTGCCGTAGGTGAGGCTGCAATGGCAATGGTGGAAGAAGTTCGCCGCCAGTTCCGTACTATCCCTGGCATTATGGAAGGTACAGGCAAACCTGAATACGATAAATGTGTGGCTATCTCTACACAGGCTTCTATCCGTAAAATGATGCTGCCGGGTGCTATCACTATTATATCTCCAATCATCATTGGTTTTGTATTTGGCCCTGAAGTATTGGGTGGTTTCCTGGCAGGTGCTACTGTGAGCGGTGTACTGATGGGTATGTTCCAAAACAACGCAGGTGGTGCATGGGATAACGCTAAAAAATCTTTCGAGAAAGGTGTTGAGATAAACGGCGAAATATTCTACAAAAAATCTGAACCACATAAAGCATCGGTAACTGGTGATACTGTAGGTGATCCGTTTAAAGATACTTCAGGCCCTTCTATGAACATCCTTATCAAACTGATGTCTATCGTTGCCCTGGTTATCGCACCAACCATTGCAGGTATGCACGCCAGTAAAACAGGCGTAGCCAAAACACCTGTAAAGCAGGAAGTAAAAGTAACTGCCGTTACGCTTAAATAATTTCACACATACTTATAAGTAAAAATCCCGCTCAATAAGAGTGGGATTTTTTATGTACAGTACTTAAATGTTATTGTGGCTTATTATACAGTTTGCTTTTGATAAGGCCCAGTTTATGAAAAAAGTGGACCATTGAAACACGCAGCACTCCCCTGCCATATTTCATACTGCGGCTAAAGTTGATGCTCGATGCCTCTTCAAAATATTTAGTTGGGCAGGTAACTTCAGCTATATCAAAACCATTCATAAATATTTGCGATATCATCTCATTATCAAAAACAAAATCATCGCTGTTATATGTAAAGTCTATAGAACGGATAACATCACCTGAGAACGCTCTGTAACCAGTGTGGTATTCACTCAATTTCTGGCCCAGCATTACATTCTCAAACAAAGTAAGCAAGCGGTTAGCTATGTACTTGTACATAGGCATGCCACCTTTCAAAGCTCCCTTGCCCAATATGCGTGAACCAAACACTACCGGATACACATCATAGGCAATAACAGATGCCATAGCGTGTATCAGCTTAGGTGTATATTGGTAATCGGGGTGCACCATAATGATGATATCAGCACCAATCTCCAATGCCTTTTTATAGCAGCTTTTCTGGTTGCCACCATAACCCTTATTCGTTTCATGGCGAACAATGTGTTTGATCCCCAGCCTTGCACCTACTTCTACCGTATTATCCGGGCTATGGTCGTCAACCAGCACCACATCGTCCACTATATCAAAAGGTATTTCGTTGTAGGTACGCTCAAGCGTAAGCGCTGCCCGGTAGGCAGGTAATACAACTACTATCTTTTTTCCGTTCAGCATGTTTCAAATTCAAAGGTCAAAAGTAAAAAATCAAAAACTGAATATGACTTTTAATTAGCTACTTTGTATTCACCCTCTGTAGGGCGCATACCTGTTGCTATCAGGTTACTTGCCGCTTTTGCCAACAGGCGCTCCTGCATATCGTACACACGGCATTCTACATGTATTATTTTCTTACCAGCCCTTATCACTTCAGATACCGCTTTCAGCCGTTCACCTTCTTTTATAGCATACAGAAAATCAACATTCAGGTTGAGTGAAGTGTAGAAGTTATCTGTATCCAGGCTTACTACAGCCCAGCCAATCACCTCATCTATTACCAGCGACATCATACCGCCATGTATATTACCATAAGGATTTGTCATTTCTTTCTTTACAGCAAGTGAAATGGCAGCCTTTCCTTTTTCAATATTTTCCAGCGTAAAACCCATCCAATTACCTGCCGGAGAACGGGAATCTGTTACGAGTTTACCTTCAAAATGGTCTTTTATATATTGCAATACTGCCCCTGCGGGTATTTCTCTGTAAGACATTTTTATTCTGTTTATCGTTTCTTTTTGAGTTCTTTTTGCTCCTGCAATTTCAGCACCATTTCTATCATCTTATCTATCCTGCGCTGCCGCGTCTCTGGTTTCTTTGCTTCTACTATCGCCTCTACATATTCGCGTTTGTGCGTGAAGGACATACTATTGAAAAATGCTTCCAGTCCTTTGAATGACTTCATTGCTTTGAGTGCATCAACAGGCAATACGGCTGTACGGTTTACATAATCTATGCCCTCCGTTACCCGCTCTCCCATCGGTATGGCTCTTTTGTAAGTAGCATTGGGATCCGGTTTGCGGACCCTGATACCCGTCCAATCTTCATTTATAGAAATGGAAGTTACTACCTGGTAGCCTGACGCGGATATTATTTCCCAACCATCATCACGTACCAGGTCAGAGATGATACCACTGCTTTTTTTAGGATAGGCAGCCCAACAAACGGCATCTTCCTCCATCTGCTCTACCAGTTTAGAGAATATGCCTTCTAATTCAAGGCGGCTTTCTACAAAAAACACCACCTGCCCTACCTTATCCTTAAGTTTTAGCTTATTATTTGCGGGTAATGCATCAAACAAACCGTCCGTTCCTTCGGGCTGATTTAATATCCAGACAGGTTTCCCGGGGTTTATTTTCAGTTTATTTATCAGGTTCATCCAATAGTGTTGACGCCGCAAAGGTAAAGTTTAGTTGATGACTATCAGGCGGATAAGAAAACTCCTATTGTTAAAACAAATTTAAATTTTAACTAATTTAAATTATAGGTATTGTCTATATTAATAGTATGGTGTAGGTTTGTAGTATAAATACAATTTATACCATGACCATCACACAACTTGAGTACGTAGTAGCGGTGGCAACATATAAGAGTTTTGTTGCCGCAGCAGAAAAATGTTTCGTTACACAGCCTACACTAAGTATGCAGATACAAAAGCTGGAAGACGAATTGGGCGTAAAACTTTTTGACCGTAACAAACATCCGATCGCAATCACTGCAATGGGCGAGGCTATTGTTGCGCAAGCACGTATCGCACTTTCTGAATCGGAAAAAATACATGAGCTGATACAAAACCAGCAAAACAAACTGGCGGGCAAATTCAAATTTGCAGTAATACCTACAGTTGCGCCATATATACTACCCGGTCTTCTGGAACATTACAGTGCAAAATACCCGGATGTAAAGCTGGAAGTAAAAGAACTGGAAACTAACCAGATCATCACTGCGCTTAAAAACAATGAACTGGATGCTGCATTGCTAAGCACACCTTTAGAAGAGAACGGCATTAAGGAATATCCTTTGTTTTATGAACCATTTGTGGCTTATTTTTCAAGCGATGAGAAGGCATTGAAAAAACGCCTGATTGCTGCCGATGATATTGCCCTTGACCGCATATGGCTGCTGAATGAGGGACATTGCATGCGCAACCAGATACTGGACCTGTGCAGCGACCATATAGAGCGCCTGCAGGCTGCAAGGCCTTACCGTTACGAATCGAGCAACGTAGAGACGCTGCGTAAGATGGTGGACAAGAATAAAGGAATGACTGTGTTACCAGAGCTTGCTACATTCGAGTTTACAGAAGATCAGCAAGACAGGGTGCGCTATTTTGCAGACCCCGAGCCGGCAAGAGAGATCAGCCTGGTGACAAACGGACACTTCGTACGCCTCACTTTACTGGAAAGCCTGATGGAAGAGATATTGAAAATGGTACCTGAGAAAATGCGTGTTCAAAAGAAAAATAGAAAAGTACTACGCATACAGTCTGCTAAACTGATGCAGTGATAATACGGTTGATGCCAAGCTCATGTATGTGAGGGTTGGCAAAAACTGTTTGCAGGTTGTGTTGTAATACCTGCCATTCTGCTTCACTGTTTATTATATAATTCATTACAAAACTGCCGCCAGGATTTAATCCCTGGCGGCATTGTTTTAAAAATGTTTCGGCAATTGCAAAACCCGGCACTACCCTATCTGTAAATATATCTACTACCAACAGATCATACTTCTTATTGCATGTTATCATAAACTGCTGCGCATCCTGATGCACAGCTTCAATATGTTCACCACTACCCGATTGCAATTCTGTTGCCCATTCCAGTATCTTTTCATCAGTATCAACAAATGTATAATCCGGGTGAAATCCTTTGTGCATTAATATCTGAACAGCACTACCTATACCTGCACCTAATAATAATACGGATTGAACTTCAGGCAAGTGGTTTGCCAGCTGCTCAAAAGCTAATACCAATGGACGATAACGCCTGCCATCGGAATAATAAGCCTCTTCTGTACTAAGTTGATACTGCCCTCTATATAAAGAAAGTTCCAGCAGCTTGTTTTGCTCACTGGAACTTTGCCGGATGCTGACCGGGAATAAATAACTTAACAGTTGTTTATAAACAGGTGCGTGTACCAAAACCTTTTATTGAGGTTTATAATAAGTCATAGCCTCCGGTATATGCTTTTTGATATCAGCGATACGCGTAGCATCGCTTGGGTGGGTGCTTAGGAACTCAGGTGGTTTTGAGCCACTGCTTTGTGCTGACATACGTTGCCAGAAATTCAATGCTTCGTTAGGATTATATCCTGACATAGCCATAAATATCAGGCCCATCTGGTCTGCCTCACTTTCCTGGTCGCGCGAGAATTTTAATAGTGATAACTGGCCACCTACACCAACCGCTGTATTAAATATTTTCGATGCAGTGCTTGGGTTGTTAGATATTAAACCTGCAAGTGCCTGACCACCTTGCGCTGCCAATTGCTGGCTGGTACGTTCATTGCTATGGCGTGCTATAGCATGTGCTATTTCGTGCCCCATCACCACTGCAAGGCCTACTTCATTTTGCACAATAGGCATAAGGCCGCTGTACACTACTACTTTACCACCGGGCATGCACCATGCATTTGCCTGGTTATTATTTACAAGGTTGAATTCCCATTGATAACCGCTAACAAGGCTTTGCTGCCCTTTGCTGGTAAGATACTGCTGAACAGCTGCGGAGATCTTGGCACCAACACGTGCTACCATTTCAGCATCGCGGGTTCCTTTTACCGGTGCGTTGGCGCCAAGGAATGTAATGTACTCCTGGTTAGCCATCTGACGCATTGTAGATTCGTCAACAAGGTTGAGGGAGCTACGGCCTGTAACGGGATTCTTAAAGCAGGAGTAAAGTGTAGTGCTGATTGCCAGTAAAACCAGCGCGATATAAAACTTCTTCATTATACAGTTCTTTAAAAAACCTGTAACCAAGATTATACCAACAGAAGCTAATAATTAGTCGTCCTTTCTTCTAAAGCGGCGCTTGCGGAACATGGGTACCTTACTTTCATTACCATTTAGCAAACGGTTGATATTCTTATAGTGTGTAAGTACTACAAGACAAGCAGTTGCAATGGCAAATACACGATAGCTCATTTCAGGCTCCCGAAAGATAAATAAGATAAGTAAAGGGAACGCTATGCTTGCCGAAATAGAACTAAGTGATACGTAGCGTGTAAGATAAAGCATAAGCATAAAAACAGCCACCAAGCTTACTGCTACAAGTGGTTGAATGCCGACAATCATCCCAAAAAGAGTAGCAATACCTTTACCCCCTCTAAAGTCAGCCCATATGGGGAAGATGTGCCCCACCACCGCTGCTAAACCCAATGCAACTTGTAGGTTTACGAAGGGTTCACTGGTCCATGTAAAGGCTGAAAGTATTGATAATTTAACTGCAAGAAAACCCTTCAGCATATCAATAAGCATTACTGCCGAACCTGCTTTAGAGCCTAGTATCCTGAACGTATTGGTTGCACCGGCGTTGCCACTTCCATGTTCACGTATATCAATGCCATAAATTCTTTTACTTACCCAAACTGCTGTTGGAATAGAACCAATTAAATATGCTAAAACAATAAGAATTGCTATACCCATTCTTTAATTTCCGATTGTAAGGTTGACAAATTTAATTCTTGCACTCCGTAAATCCTAATATCCTAATCTTAGTTATTAATTCAGCATTAAATTTAAATACACTATATAAATCATAGTATAGTAATAATAAGCAAGTATTAAATCATTTTTTTTCGAATAGTAATACAATCCAATTGTTCAATTCTTCCTTTTTAAGCCATATAAATCCCACTTCTATGGCCGCATTTATTATTACATCTGCATCTTCCGGCATTAAACCACTCATCAATATCCGGGTATTATTATTAAGCAGGCCAAACATACCAGCCATATAATGCAACAGGATATTACGGTTTATATTGGCAAGTATGATGTCGTAGCCAGCGTCTTTAATATCTTCCAGGGAACCAATTAATACCTCCGTGTTAGTACAAGAATTACGCCCGGTGTTCTCTTTCGCATTTTCAAACGACCATTCATCATTATCAATTGCAACTACTGATGTTGCCCCTAGCTTTTCTGCAAGTATGGCCAATACACCGGTACCCGTACCAAAGTCGAGTACTTTCTTACCCTTGAAGTCCAGGTACTGCATCTCTTTTATTACCAATTGCGTAGTAGCATGGTGGCCGGTTCCAAACGACATTTTAGGTGTCACAATGATCTCGTAAGGGGTATTTACTTCCATGTTATGAAAGTCGGCCCTTACAGTACAGAAATCATCAACAATTACGGGTTTGAAATCCCTCTCCCATTCTTCATTCCAGTTTTTTGCCTCAACCAGTTCTTTTACAAAAGAGATGTTGTGATTTGTTGTGATTGCAAGTATATCTTCTTCGTTATAATCTTCTTCCTTTACCGAAGTAATAAGTTTACCGTCCTGCTCTTCAAAAATATCATATCCTATACTTCCAAGTTCTGCGGTCAATATATCGCTCCAATCCTGGCCGGGTACATCAAACACGAGTTTTACATGTCTCATAAGGGTGCAAAAGTAACATGATTGGCAATGGCATCAAAAAAATAAAGGCTGTACCGAAGTACAGCCTTTATAGATCAATATGGTAGTAATCTTATTTATTAACGCGGCTACCTGGTTTACCCATGTTAGACTCTGCATCACTTTCACCTTCTTCGTTCATTTCTTCATTCATTTGCAGGTTTTTCTGCTGATCGTCCATAGAACCCGGTTTAGCGCTGTTGAACAATACACGGCGTGTAGGAACATCAGTTACAATACGGAATTCAGTACGACGGTTCATCTGGCGTCCGGCTGGGTTATCTTTACCATTAGCTTCGTTTGGAGCGGCAGGCATTGATTCACCAAAACCTTTAGTTACCATCCTGCTCCTTTCTATGCTAGCTTGCTCAAGATAAGCCATTACGCTTTCAGCACGCTTCATAGACAGTTCTTTGTTGTATTTATCTGTACCCTTAGCATCAGCAAAAGAGTATATTTCCACATTCAAAGAAGGATTGTCTTTCATAAAGCTAACAAGTGAATCCAGTGAAGTTAATGACTCTGGACGCAGTGTTGCTTTATCGTAATCGTAAAATACATTGCTTACACGGAAACGATATTCTTTAGTTATTTCATCCATATAGATAGTAACCATCACCGTATCGTCAGCATCAGTACGCTTTACATCCATTGTATTGATGGTAGCACGTGTAGATGCGTAGTCTTGTTTATCACCTGTAACAACATATGCTTTGCCACGTGACATGTTGAATGAGAAATTACCATCGGTTGAGCTGAAAGTTTTCATATCACCTTCCTGGTCAACCATCTTAGCAACTACATCAGGCATCAGTTCATTCGTCTTCCTGTTTATCACTTTACCAAGAACCATCAGTTTAGGCTCGTACTGTATACGCCAGATGTCATCGCAACATGTAGGGTTTTTCAGTGCTATAGATCCTATACGGTTTGATACAAGATATGCGTCCGGTTTACCACTTGGATCTTTGATGAAGTTAAGTTCATCGGCAGATGTATTGATAGGATATCCCAGGTTTTGAATGTTAGTGTAACGTGAAGGACCGCCATCAGCAGAATATACGTCAAAGCCACCCATCGTTACCCATCCGTTTGAAGAGAAGTACAGTTTACCAACACGGTCATCGTAATAAGGAGTTACTTCATCCATTTCCGTATTAATTTGCTTACCTGCGTTCTGAGGACGACGGTAAGAATTATTACGAGGATCAATTACAGAATACCAGATATCGAAACCACCACGGCTTTGCAGCTTACGGTTTGAAGAGAAGAACAGTACATCCTTCTTGCCAACTTTTGCTACGAAAGGTTGTGTATTAGAACCTTCTTCGTTAATACCACTTCCCAATTCTTCTGGTTCACTCCATTTAGATTTTTCAAATTTCGACATGTATATTTTACATATCACTTTCATTGAATCCTCTTCGGTACATTTTGTGAAGTAAAAACGATCGCCACCAGGATTGAAAGAACCGTTACCTATGTGTACTTTATTAGAGGTGAATATTCCATTACCATCCATAAATTTGAGAGGCCATTGGAAAGAATCCACTTGTGCCACATGCTCTTGCTTACGAGAAACCATGAAACGGGACATATATTCACTACGCTTCGCTTTATCAACCTCAACAGGGCTGTTCTGGCGCATTGTAGAGAACAATAATGCTGTATCTCCCAATGGGTATGGTGAAGATTCTGTATAAGCACTGTTCACATTCGGTCCTGCATTCTTTACAGTAACAGCTATAGGATCCTTTACTGAATTCATAGCCATGGTAGCACCTTCTATCTCACGTTTAGAGCGTAGTTTCAGCTTTTTGAAAGTTTTAGGATTGTCAGCTATAAACACATTGAACTGGTCGATAGCTTGCTGATACTCACCCTGCATTTTCAGCATCACTGCATGCTTATACTGAGATTCAGGATACAACTTAGGCGCCAAAGCGTATACTTCTGCATAATAAGCTGCAGCAGGTACGTAGTCGCGCGTCATCCAATAGCATTCAGCCAACTGGTAAGTCAGGTACGGATTTCGCTCCTGTTCTTGTTTCAGTTGTTGGTAATACTCAATTGCGTTGAAGAAACTTCCTTCGCGAAATAAGTTATCGGCCCAACGTAACTTTTTATAGTAAGGTAGCTTTGCTACGGGGTCATTTGCTTTGTTTCTATACTTTTCTTTGCGTTGCTGCTGAGCATTTACGTCAAATTGAAGTGTAACAAGAACCGTTGCCAAAATCAGGAGCAGCCATTTTTTTCTCATGTGCGTGAGCGTTGTTAATGGGTATAAAAGTATAAATTGGTTTAAAAAAAAGAAAGGGCTTTAAAACTTTTTTTTGCCCTTTCTTTAAAATATCTGAAATATTACTAGAAACGAGAACATGGATACATCAACTTACGGGCAAAATCCAGTGGATCAGGCGCAATGTAAGTCAATGATATCTCAAAACCACCATTGTGGTTTGATGCAGTCTGTAAAGATGATGAATTATAGTCATAACTAACACCGATACGCATTCCTTTGTACTCCATACCTGCGGTAATCATAATAGCATCTTCCATACGATACCAGCCACCCAGGAACACTGCAGTAGTAAAAGAACGTATTTCAGGACTACCTACTATCAGGTGAAACTCATTACCAGCAACTATCTCTGATGCTGTTGATTGAGACTGGTATAATAATGCAGGACGCAGGCTTAATTTTTCGCTTACATAGGCAATAGCACCTAATTGGGCTGTATAACGCATTCCCAAACCAACTTCACTGTTCTTCTTTTTACGGAAAGACTCTTGTGGTTGATTAAGATTGTTGGCACCAACGCCCAAAGCGTAACCAAAATTATCGCTTATGCTATGTGCCCAACCAGC
>JADMIO010690378.1_pt1 | contig 23895 bp, 21 predicted proteins | sample 8958161 | NCBI WGS metagenome assembly JADMIO01 (sample SAMN16585339, study PRJNA669376) | soil metagenome | isolation source: Crop rotation soil | place: USA: Cullars Rotation, Alabama | collected 2011
CACGAGCCGTAAGCCGATCGGCCCCGTCGCCGTGATCACGCCGTGGAACACGCCGTTCATGCTGTCGACGTGGAAGATCGCCCCGGCCCTGGCGGCGGGCTGCACCGTCGTGCACAAGCCGGCGGAATGGTCCCCCTACTCCGCCCGCCTGCTGGCGGAGATCGCGCACGAGGCCGGCCTGCCCGCAGGGGTGTTGAACACGATCAATGGCCTTGGGGAGACGACGGGCCGCCGGTTGACCGAGCACCCGGACATCAAGGCGATCGCCTTCGTCGGCGAGACCCGAACCGGCTCTGCGATCATGCGCCAAGGGGCCGACACCCTGAAGCGCGTCCATTTCGAGCTCGGCGGCAAGAACCCGGTGATCGTGTTCGACGACGCGGATCTGGATCGGGCGCTCGATGCGGCCGTCTTCATGATCTATTCGCTGAACGGGCAGGGTGCACATCCTCCTCCCGCGTCCTGGTGCAGCGCACGATCTACGACACGTTCGTCGCCCGGCTCACCGAGCGGGTGAAAAAGCTCAAGGTTGGAGATCCGTTCGATCCCGCCACCGAAGTCGGACCGCTGATCCATCCCCGTCACCTGGCCAAGGTGTCGAGCTATGCTGAAGCCGCCGCCGCCGACGGCGCGCGCATCGCGGCCGGAGGGTCTGCCGGATCGCAGTCGGGCGGCGGGTTCTTCTATCAGCCGACCCTCTACGTCGATGCCGACACCAGCATGCGGATCGCGCAGGAGGAGATCTTCGGTCCGGTTCTCACCGCGATCGCCTTCGACGACGAAGCCGATGCCGTCGCCAAGGCCAACGACGTGCCCTACGGCCTGGCCGCCTACCTCTGGACCAACGATCTCGGCCGTTCGCTGCGGGTGAGCGACGCCCTGGAGGCGGGGATGATCTGGGTGAACAGCGAGAACGTCCGCCACCTTCCGACGCCGTTCGGGGGCACGAAGGCGTCCGGCATCGGGCGCGACGGCGGCGACTGGAGCTTCGACTTCTACATGGAGACCAAGAACGTGGCGCTGGCGTACGGCTCGCACGCCATCCAGCGCCTGGGCGTCTGAGGCCCCGCCCGGCGCGGTCTAGTCGCCGCGGCCGGACAGGGCGCCGATCTCCCGGACCAGCTCTCGCAGTTCGTTCTGCAGGGCGTCCATCCGCTGCGGACCGAAGCGCGTGCGGTATTGATCCAGGACGACCGAGGTCTTCTGCGAGGTGGCTTCGAACAGCTTGCGGCCTTTGGCGGTGATGGACACGACCGAGCGGCGCCCGTCCTTCGGGTCGGCGCCCTTGGTCAGCAGACCCCGCTCGTCGAGCTCCTTCAGGATGCGTGTCACACTCGGCGGGCGGAGCAGGCCGGCCTCTGAGAGGCCCGACGCGTCGCTGTCCCCTTCATCCACCAGCACCCGCAGCACCCGCCACTGCTGCTCGGTCAGTCCCGCGTCGCGCAGGATCAGCCGTATCGGGTTCATCACCGCTTCGCGCGCTGCGAGAAGTGTGCCCGCAAGGGACTGCCTATAGGGGGGGCGCGGGCCGATCATACCCGCTCCGATATAGGAAAACCGCGTCTCGACAAGCGTGTCGCGCTGACGTGGCGTCGAAGGGCCGCGCTAGACCTGCGGTGCGGGATGGGCCTTCGGGGCGCGCTCCAGCCGGGAGACCGCCACGGCGGTCACGAAGGCGAGCGGCACGGTGACGAGGGCCGGGTAATCGGACGGAAACAACGGGGCGGCGTGGTGGAGGATCTTCACCCAGACCGCCGGCCCGAGGACGATCAGGACTACCGAGCCGACCAGACCGGCGATGCCGCCGGCGAGCGCGCCCGCGGTCGTCAATCGCGGCCAGTAAAGCACCAGCACCAGGATCGGGAAGTTGGCGCTCGCCGCGACCGACAGGGCCAGGGCGGTGAGAAGGGCGACGTTCTCATGCTGGAAGGCGAAAGCGAGCACGACCGCCACCGCAGCCATGCCGGCTGCGGAAACCCGGAATACCGTCACCTCCCGCCGTTCGTTGGCCTCGGCCTTCGGTGCGAGCACCCCGTAGATGTCGTGGGCGGCGGCCGTGGCGATGGCGATGACGAGGCCCGAAACGGCCGCCAGAATGGTCGCGAAGGCGACGGCGGCGACGATCCCCATCAGCATGGGTCCGCCCAGGGCCTGGGAGAGATGAATCGAAGCCATGTTGGCCCCGCCGCGCAACAGGCCGGCCGCGTCCAGGTATTCCGATCGACCAAGTACGAAGGCGATGCTGGCCGGCCCGACTACCGTGCCGAGCAAAGCGAAGACGAAGGCGACGATGGTGACCGCGCCGACCATCGAGCCGCGCGCCGCCTTTTCGTCCGGAACGGTGAAGATGCGGATCAAGAGATGCGGCAGGCCCATGATCCCGACCACCATGCCGAACATCAGCGACGCCGAGGAGAACAGGCTCATCCCGGAAGCGCCGGGCTGGAACAGGGACAGGCTCTGCGGGTGGACCGCCGCGGCGCGAGCGTAGAGGGCGGCGGGGCCGCCCGCCTGGACCAAGGCGAGAGCGGCGATCCCGGCGACCGCCGCAATCAGCAGGACCGCCTTGACGATCTGCACCCACGTCGCCGCCAGCATCCCACCCAGGGCGACGTACAGGGTCATCAACACCCCGACCAGGATCACCGCGGCGGGGAATTGCAGGCCAAACATGATCGAGATCAGGCTGCCGGCCCCGACCAACTGGCCGACCAGGTAGATGATCGAAATGATCACCACGGTGACGCCCGAGAACAGCCGCAGCGACTGGCTGCCGAGCCGGCTGGTCATCACATCGCCCAGGGTGAATTTGCCCGCGCGCCGCAGCGGGCCCGCGATCCACAGCAGCATCAACGGCAGGCCGATCAGGGGGGAGATCAGGAAGGTCGCAACCGGATCGATCCCAGAGGTGAAGTACATGCCCGTGAGGCCGAGGAAGGTCGTGGCGGACAGGAAATCGCCCGAAATCGCCAGTCCGTTCTGGAGACTGGTGACCTTGGCGCCGGCGACGAAGAAATCCGCCCGGCTCCGGCTGCGCCGCGCGGCCCAAACCGTAATCAGAAGGCTTGCTGCGATCGTGACAAGGAAACAGCTGATCGCGACATAGCTCATCGGTCGGTCTCCTCCGCCCGGCTGTCTTGGAAGCCGCCGGCCGAGATGATCCATGCCGCGAAAAGAAGGGCGACGATGATCGCAAGTAGCAGCCAGGCGCTCAGCGGCACGCCCCCGACCATCGCCCGCAGCCAGACGGGTCTGAGCGTCGGTCCGACGGCCGGCGCGACGCCGGCGAGCGCCACCACGGCCAGCAGCGCCGTAATTACGACTTGTCCTGCACGGACCCGGGCCACCGCGTCTCCTCCATTTTGGCGACAATTAACATGTTAATGGAGTAGATCAAGCCGACCCTCCCGCTGGATCGACCAGCGCCAAGGTCGCGCCGCCTATTGGCTCCCCAGGTCAGCCCGGGTCCCGTAGCCCTTCAACGCGGCGGCGATCGCGTCCACCCGAAGATAGCCGATTTCATCGCGCATCTCCCGCTCCGCCTTCTCCAGCGCGTTCCTGAAGGCCTCGAGCCATTCCAGACCCGCATCGGTGAACGTCACGATCTTCGCGCGGGCGTCGGTCTCGTCGGATCGCCGGATGACCAAGCCAAGCTGCTCGCACTGCTCGACGATTTCGCCCATCGCCTGCTTGGTCATTCCCGCGCGGCGCGCGAGCTCGGTGGTTCTCGTGCCGGATATCTCCAGGTTACGCGTGAGGTTGAGATGAGAATAGCGCGCTTCGCCGTGCCCAGCCTCCGCCATCAGCTGCAGCACCCTGCTCTCGAAACGCTTCACGGCGTTGTTGAGAATCCGGCCGATATTCTCGAACCGCCAGGACTCATCGTGTCGATCCATGCCCAGTAGACCATCCGCGGAACGTCGAAGGGTCACCAGCCTGAGGGAGCGACGGGTGTCAACTCCGTGCTGCGGCAGGATCGGCCTTCCCCATCAGCTGTCGCATCAGGACCTTCGGCTCGGTCGAGCCGGCCGCGCCGCGCCAGGCCACGATCTGGTCCGGCCGGATGAGCACGAGTTCGGCCCCGTAGAGCTCTCGGGCGGCGTCGAAGTCCAGTTCGACCACGGTGAGCTCGAGCCCGAGGTCGTCCGCGGCCGCGCGGAACGGCCCGATGCGATCCTGGGCGGCCGGGCCGGTGACCAGCAGCGACCACTCGAAGCCGAGCAGGTCGAAGACGCTGCGGCCGTCCTCGAGCCACATGTGCGGCAGCCGTCCGCCCGGCGAAGCGGTGGGGACGTAGATGTTCGCCGCGTCGGGCGGCTCCGGCGCGCCGTCGGGGACGATCGCCGGCGATCCGGTGTACCGGCCGCCGAAGGTGATGCCCGGGATGTTGAATTCCCGACGCGAATGGCCGTTCAGGTAATCCCCGGCCTCCCGGCGGACCTCGTCGCCTGCCGGTCCCTCGGCCTCGATCAGCGGGTGGGGCACGTAGTTGCCGATCGATTCGGCGAGTTGGCGCGCATAGTTGGTGTTGCGGATGGCCAGGCCCCGGCGCTCCACGGCGTAGCTCGGCAACAGGCCCTCTCCGGCGACGCCTTTGACCGTGGCCGCCAGCTTCCAGCCGAGATTGACCGCATCCTCGACGGCGGTGTTGTAGCCCAGCCCTCCGGCCGGGGTGAACAGGTGGGCCGCGTCGCCGCCGATGTAGACCCGGCCCTTGCCGAAGCTGTCCGCGACCAGCGCGTGGCCGGCGATCCAGGTGTCGACCGAGAGAAGCTCCATGTCCAGTTGCACGCCCATGACCTGGGCGAACAGCGCCTTGGCCCGCTCGTCGCTGACCTGGTCGGACTCGCCGGGCTTCAGCTGAGTGTGAAAGGCGAATTCGTCGCGGCCGTTGACCGCGGCGCACCACGATCGGCGCTCCGGGTTGAACGCCCAGTACATCCAGGCCCGGGGATGGGGGACACGCTCGTAGAAGTCCGGCGCGCGGAAATAGACCGCCGCCATCTTGCCGCCGAAGAAGTCCCGCTCGACCCCGGTCTCGCCGCCATAGCGGATCCCCAGCTGGCGCCGCACCGTGCTGCGCGCGCCGTCGACGCCGATCAGGAAGTCGGCCTCGATCGTCTGGCGTTCGCCGCTGTGCACGTTCTCGACGCTCGCCAACACCGAGCCCGGCTGCTCGTCGAAGGAGAGCAACCGCCAGCCGTAGTTGACCGACGAGGTCGCGCAGGCCTCCGCATGGCGCCTGAGCACTTCCTCGACATACTTCTGCGACACCCGATGCGGCAGCTCGGCCGCGTTCCAGACCCCGGACAGGTTGCGCGCCACCGAGCCGGCCTCGGCCGACGACGGCAACTGGAACCGGGCCAGTTCAATCCCGGTGTAGCGGGTGAAATAGGCGATGTCGGTCGGGTAATCCGCCGGCAGCCCAAGCGCGCGCACCTCGTCGGCGAAGCCCAGGCGGCGGTAATACTCCATGGTCCTGGCCTGGGTGGCGTTCGCCTGCGGATTGACCGCCGTGCGATCCTTGCCGTCGACCAGGACCGACTCCACGCCCCTGCGCCCCAGTTCGATCGACAGCATCAGGCCGCACGGGCCCCCGCCGACGATCAGCACGGGAGTCTTCGACGCCAGGGTCATGGCCTTCTCGCTTGCGAGCCTCCAGGGCGCGGAAGCAAGATAGTAAAATAGCCTTACTATCTCGGGCGTGGAAGGCCTATTTTTATAGCGCGGACACACGCCAGCCCTGACCGTCTAACGGCCGAGGCGGCCGTTAGACGGTCCGGTGGGGAAGGCTCGATGGCGGGGCCGACGTCCGCCAATCCTCATTGCGCTTCCGGCCGGCGCGCGCCGGCCGGGACAGAGGGCGACTACCTCCCCGCCCTCGCCGCCGCCGCCGCTGCGGCCTCGCCTTGCGGGCGGGCCGGCGGCACGGGCTTGCCGAGCGGCGCGGGCGTGCGGCAGGGTTGTGGATTCCACTTCGAGGCGTCGGTCTCTTTCTTGAAGCTGGTCGAGGTGATGAACGGCCCGTTCAGGTAGCGCGGATCTTCGACGATGGTGGTGATCGTCAGGTACTCGTCGTTCTCCAGGCCCTTTTGCAGGGCCCAGTTCTCGGTGATCAGCGCGTTGGGGCTGTAGGGGACCCCGTTCTTGCGCAGATAGCCGCCGGTGGTGTTGAGGGTGAAGGTCCGCAGCTGCCCGGTGGGCTCGAGCGGCTCGGGCCCGAGGCCAAGGCCGCGGAACTGCGCCTGCTTGAACCATTGCGCCCGGGTCTGGCCCTGCAGGGTGCGTTCGCCCTGGACCGTGCGATCGCTCAGCGCCGGCAGCAGCGGCCCCGGACGCTGGTTGATGAACCGCAACATGCGGGTCTGCTGGCCGGCGTCGTAATCGACCTTCAAGGTGGCGTCGTCGGCCCAGGCGATGCGGATGCGGCCCGGGATGCGGACGATGCCGCCGGCCCCATAGGCCTTGCACTGCCCGGCCGGCCCGGCGGCGTTGTCGGCCGCCAAGTCCCAGCCGTCGGCCGCGGCCCGGCCCGCCGGGTTCAGCGGCACCGAGATGTAGTCGCCCTTGGGCGGGGTGACCATGCGCCAGCGCCAGTCTTCGGTCACCAGCGACACCCACTGGCCGGTGAGGTCGAGCGGGGCGGCGGCGCGCGCGGTGGTCGGGGGCGCGGGAGCCTGGGCGGCGCGCGCCAGGGCCGGCGCGCCGGCGCCCAGCGCCAGGATCATGAGAGCGGTCTTGACCTGCACGACTCTATCTCCGTTTCGTGGCCTGACCGGAGGTCAGGCTGCGGTAGACGGTCTCGACGAAACGGGCGCCGTTCTCGGCTCCGAAGACACCATCGTAATCCAGCGAAGGCTTGGCGGCCTGGATCTGGGCCAGGGTCATCCGCTTGCCGATCATGTCCTTGATGCGGTCACGGATGATGGTGACCATGTCGCGGTACTCGGCCAGGTCCCCCTCGTCGACGATGCGGCCGTGACCGGGCGCGATCAGGGTGCCGCCCTCCTCGTTGAAGGCCGGCACCGCCAGCTGCACCAGGTGGTTCAAGCCGTCGAGCACCCCCTGGATCGAGCCGCCGTGCTCCAGGTCGATCTGCGGGTAGCGGTCGGGGGTGTAGACGTCCCCCGCCGCGATCACATCCGAACTGCGGATGAAGACGATGCTGTCGCCGGTGGCGTGGGCGGCCGGCGCGCTCATCAGCTGCACCGCCTCGCCGTTGATGTAGAAGTCCTTCAGCGCCACGAAATAGGTGTCGGTGGGCCAGCCGGCCGGATCGCTGTCCCCGGTCGAGAGCCGCTGCGCCACCCCTTCGTGGGAATAGATCTTCGCCCCTTCGGCGTTCGGGGCCACGCCGGCCGGGCGGACATTGCCGCCCTCCAGGCTCACGCCGGCCTGGGCCACGGCCTTGTTGCCCGCCACGTGGGCGTCGTCGGCGCTGGTGTTGATCAGCCAGCGGATCGGCTTGGCCGACAGCCGACCGATGTCGCCGATCAGGTCCTGGCTGGCCGCCCCGCCCTGCGGGTCGATCACCAAGACGCCGTCCTCTCCGGTGAACACCACCGTGTTCCCGGTCGGGCCGACGTACATGTAGACGTTGGGGCGCAACTGGTAGCGCTGCACCGTCCCGACCTTCACGTCGCCCTGCTGCGGCCGAGGCGTGATGTCGGGGAACTGCTGGGCCAGGGCCGGCGATGCGGCCAGCGCCAGCGCCGCCGCGCAAGCCGCCAGAGCCAATGTCCTGACGCTCATCGCGCACCTCGCTTCGCCGGAGTGGGAGCCTTGAAGCCGCCGACAATCCGCGACTGGTACTCGGGATACATGCTCTCCGCCCCGCCGCGGGTCGCCTCCACCGGCAGGTTGTAGTTCTCGGCGAAGGTGTTCAGGCCGTCGTTCTCACCGGGCAGGATGTGCGGGATCTCACCCTCGGCACGGGGCACCTCGATCACGGCTTCGCAGGGGTAGATGGTGACCTGGAACCCGGGGTCGAGCTGGTAGTCGCGGTTGCGGATCAACGGCTCGGTCATGAACGCCGGATCGTAGACGATCGCCGTCCAGGTCAGCACGTCGCCGACCCGCGTGAAGTACTCCCGCATGCGCCCGTTGTGGCTGCGGACCAGGCCGTTGCGCCGGACGTAGCCGGTCTTCAGGTGGGTGGTGTCCACCACCAGGGTGTCGCCCTCCCACCGGCCGGTGGAGAAGCCCTCCCAGGTGTGCAGCGCCTCCGGGCCGGGGTGCGGACGGCCGTCCATCCAGATCACCCGGCTGGGGTTCATCCAGGCGATGGTGGTCCGGTAGGCGATGGTCTTCTGGGTCAGCGGGTCCACGTCCTTGAGGATCCGCACGCCGGTGAAGTTGAACTGGTAGTCCGCCGGGTGAGGCCGGCATTGGTGCTCGGGCACCGTCGCCAGCGAGCCGCTCCAGCTCTCCGAGAACCTCTTGGCCGACTCGTTGGCCGGCACGCCCACGAACTCGCCGACGTCCGGACCTCCGGTACGCTCAGACTGGTCCTCGTGCGGGCGGAACCCCCACTCACCGATGATGTCCGACTGGGCGAACGCGGCCGGCGCGGCGAGCATCCCAATGGCCGTGGCCAGCGCCAGGGCTCTGATGGATATCAATGTTCCTCTCCCTATCGTCTTTTAAGTCCAGCGCCTCCGCACGAAACGGGACGCCGTGGCTGTTTCGGGTCGCCCACCCCCGGCAAACCTGGCCGACCGCCAAATAGCGGTCGCCGTCGCCGTGCTCAGTTCAATATCTCTCCACCCCTCAACGTCGGCCCGCGGGCAGGTGCGTCCTGGCCTCATCGTACATCTGCTGGTACCAGCGGGTGCTGTTCTGGAGGTCGTTCGGGGCGAAGTTCTCGGTGGCGTACTTGGCGTCGTACTCCTTCGACGGGCGCGCGGCCCGGATCTGCTCCAGGGTCATCCCGTCAGCCACCATCTTCACGAACCGGTCGTGGATCGCCTTGATCGCGTCGCGATTGGCGATGAGGTCGGCGCGGGTGGACAGCTGGGCGTGGCCGGGGACGAAGATCGTCTTCGCCGTCGTCATCTCCAACGCCTGGTTGTAGTTGTCAACGAAGTTCTCGATCGTGCCGCCCTGAGCGACCCCGATCGCCGGGTAATCGGTGGTGAACACGTCGCCGAACGCAAACACGTCCGACTTCGGGAAATAGACCGCCACGTCGCCGTTGGTGTGCGACGGCTTCAGCGGGATGAACACCACGTCTTCCCCGTTGAAGTGGAAGGTCATCGGCGCCGCCGAGGTGATCGTCGGCCAGCCTTCGGGCGGCACCGGCTTCTGGGGCGGAAAGGAAGGGGCTCCGGGCGGAGGCGGCGGCGGCGGGGGGCCGGGCCTCGGCCGACCCTGCTGCATCAGGGCCAACCGCGTATTCGGATGGGCGAAGACCAGCGCGCCTTCCCGGGCCATGTTGGCGTTGTTTTCGTTGTGATCAGAGTGCGAGTGCGTGTTCACCACGATCCGGATCGGTTTGTCCGAGATCTGGCGAATGTTGGCCATGATCTGGTCGTAGAAGACCCTGAAGTTGTTATCGACCAACAACAGACCGTCGTCGCCGGCTTGGACCACGATGTTGCCGCCTGCTCCGGCGACCACGTAGACGTTGCCGGCCACATGCCGGACGATGACCTTGACCTGGGACGTCTCCCTGGGATCGTCCACCTTGAAGTTGAAGCCGCGGCGGTCGGGGATCGGGCCGCCGGTGGGGATCTTGGATGGATCCGGCGCGGCGCTGGCGCCCACCGCGGTCGCGGCGAACACCGCGCTGAGGAGCACGGCCAGGCTGCTGCGCAGACGCGACCGAGGTGCAGGTTGGCCAGGTTGGCGGCTCATCGGCGGCTGTTCTCCTAGGACGCGGCGACGCGGATCGGCGTGCGCGGTTCGGGGGGAATGACCTTCTTCGGATCGGCGCCGCGCTTGGGCCGGAACTTCTCCACCCGGCCGTTGAACGCTTCGGCCATGTACAGATTGCCTTCCTGGTCGACGCTGAACTGGTGCACCCCCCAAAGCCCGCCCGGGAACTGCCCGAAGGTGCCCCAGGAATACAAAAGCCGCCCCGAGCGATCGTACTTGAGCATCTTGTTGGTCTGGCCATCGACCACCCACACGCTCTGGTCGGTCGCCACATGGACGTGCCAGGGGTCGCGGATGTTGGTCCACTGGTCGAGGAACTTGCCGTTCTCGTCGAACACCTGGATGCGGCTGTTGCCGCGGTCGCACACGTAGAGCCGCCGGTCCTTGTCGATCGAGACCGCGTGCACCGAGGGCTTGAACTGGCCCGGACCCGAACCCGGCGTCCCCCAGGTCATCAGGAACTTGCCGTTCTTGTCGAACTTCAGCACCCGGCTGTTGATGTAGCCGTCGGTGACGAAGAAGGTCCCGTCCGGCAGCCAGGCGATGTCGGTGGGCCGGCCGAAGTGGCTGCTGTCGTTGCCCGCCACCAGCCGCTCGCCAATGGTCATCACCAGCTGCTTGCCGTCGTTGGTGAACTTCAGCACCTGCTGCAGATCATCGTCGATGATCCACACGTGCTTCTCGGGATCGTACGGGTTGATCTTGATGTGGTGCGGCCCGCGCGAGCCGTCCCACAGCTTGTCCCACTGGGTCCAGGTCTCGACGATCTTGCCGTCGCGGTTGGCCACCAGGATGTAGTGCTCGCGACGGACCTTCGAGATCTGCGAGGTCGCCGTCCCCCGGCCCGGCGAGGCGTACAGCGCCCCCGGACCCGGCTTGACCCCTTCCGGGATCGGCAGCTCGCCCCGCTGGATCACGAACACCCGGTCCGGGGATTCGGCGAAGACGGCGACGACCGGCCCCGGCACCCAGCCCTCGTGACCCGGCAGCGGCTGGAGCCAGCCCGGGACCACGTCATAGGCCCCGGTCTCCTCCTCCCCGCCCTTCTCCTGCCCCATGACAACGGCAGGAGCCGCCAGGGTCGAACTCATGGCGCCCAGCAGCACCCGTCGCGTCATCGGCATGGCGGTCATCCTCGATCTCGAAAAAAGCTATTCACCGCACGGCCAACGGGGCAAGCCCGGAGAGCTGACGCGAAGCCGCGATGATCGTGCATCAAAGGTTGGCGAAGCAATCGCGCCTGATGGTCGTGTCCTCGCCGCGCTGACGCGGCTCGTTCGCGGATTCTATTCCGCGGTGACGCTGGCAAACTCGTTTCGCGCGCGCATCCCGCGAAATCCATCTCGCTCCCCATCATAGCCAGCGCCCCTGACTAGGGCGTCTTCGGCTCAAAATATTATCGCGGCCGAGATCAATCGCCTCGGCCGAGAACTCTTCCGGTCCTTAGTTGCGATCGCATCATGACTCGGACCTCACGGGGTAATCAAGCCCCCTGACCTGATTGCCTTCCGCGGCTCCAGACAGGCATGAGTCCCGGCCGTGCATCAGGCACAGCCGATTTCCGCGTGTTCCTAAAGAGCCGGCGAGATCGCCGGCCACCGTTTTGAAGGCTCTAGCGCACGTCGACCAGGGTCACAGTGCCGGCTTGGGTCCCGCGGATCTGCGGGACGGCCAGCTTGCGGCGCTTGGTGTCGAAACCGATCGCCGCCGGCACGTCGAGATCCTTGGCCACCACGACCGCCGCGCCCGGCGTGGCCGGCACGTGGTAGACCACGTGGCCGTCCTGGCTGGCGACCAGCAGCCCCCCATCCGCCAGGGCCACGATGCCGTCGAAGCGGCCGGTGGGCAGTGTCCGGCGGCTGAGCAGCTGGCCGCTGGGCGAGCGGATGTAGAGATCCTCGCCGCGCCCGCCGTGGACGATTTCGCCGCGGGCGGTGACGGCGATGCCGTTGGGCCGCTGCAGGTCGGCGCTGCGGGGCGCCCATTCGGACACCGCGCCGTCGGCGGTGATGCGGAACAGAGCCCCCGGCGTCTGGTCGTTGCCGCTGTCGGTGACATAGACGTCGCCGGCCGGGGAGACGGTGAGGTCGTTGAGGCGAACCGCGCCGGGGATCGGCGTCGAGCGCACCGGCGCGCCGGTGGCCCGGTCGAAGACGTGCACGGCCGCCGTGTCCGCGGCGTACACACGGGTCGCGGTGACGAAGATCCCCAGCGGGTCGTTCAGCGTCACGCCGTTCCGGCCGCCCTCGATCCACTTCAAGACGGCGATGGACCCGTCGGGGTTCATCAGCGAAATGAAGCCGTCGTTGGGCGCGTCGGCGCCCCGGTTGCTGACGATCCAGCGGTCGCCGGCGGCGTCGTAGCGGATGCACTCGGGGGTGGAGAGCCCGGCCGGCTTCAGTTGCTGGGCCTGGACGGCAGAGGCCGCCGCCGTCAGCGCAAACGCAATCAGAGCGGTCTTGAACGGTCGCACGAACTTCCTCCTGGCGCCGGTCAAGCGCTCTTCGAGCCTTGGGCCAGGGCGGCCTTCACGCTCTCGCGGGTGAACGGAGCACGCCGCATGCGCACCCCGGTGGCGTCGAAGATGGCGTTGGCGATCGCCGCCGCGACCGGCCGGATCGCGGGCTCGCCTGCGCCCGAAGGCGGGATGTCCGGCCGGTTGATCATCACGATGTCGATCGACTCGGGCGCATCCATGATGTCGAGGATGGGATAGCGCACCCAGTCGGTGCTGGTGACGTTGGCCTTGTCGAAGGTGACCTCCTCGAGCAGCGCCCGGCTCGTGCCCTGCACGACATTGCTTTCGATCACGAAGCGCAGGCCCCGCGGGTTCACGATCAAACCGCAGTCGTGGGCGACCACGAAATGCTTGGCCCAGACCCGTCCGGTGGTCCGATCGACCTCCACGTCGGCCACGATGGCGACGACCGTCTCGCCACGGGGAGCGTAGGCGAAGCCACGTCCCGACGCGATATTGCCGCTGACCTGGCGCCGCGCGCCCGGCGGACCCGCTTTCCAACCCGCTTTCTCGGCCGCGGCTTCGATCACCGCGCGGTGGCGCGGATGCTTGAGGTGCTTGAGGCGGAATGCGACCGGGTCGGCGCCGGCGGCCAGCGCACATTCGTCGATGAACGACTCCGAGGCGAAGTGCAGCTGGGGCCCCAGGGGATCGCGCAGGTGCGAGGTCCGCAGCGGCGAGGCCTTAGAAAGCAGGGTCTGGACGGTCTCCCAGCCCATGCGCCGGTTGGGGATCTCGTAGCTCTCCTCGGGCGTGTCGAACGCATGCACCGCCGGATTGTCGAACCCGAGCAGCTGGCCGGCCAGGGTGTCGCTCGGCTCGCGTTCGGCGGTGGCGACCTCCATGCGCGAAAAGCCCTTGGAGGTGTAGTCGTAGGCGACCAGCCTGCCCTCCGCGTCGATGGCGCCCTTGGCCCGGTGGATGGACGCCGTACCCTTCGGATCCCAGGCGTGGCCGTCGCGGCGCGTGCCCTGCAGGCGAACCGGGGCGCCCGCCAGCATCGAGAGGACCACGGCGTCGGCGGCCGCGTCGCCGGAGTCGTTACGCCCGTACGAGCCTGGCCCGGTGACGTTGATCGAGCGCACCTTCTCGGTCGGAAGCCCGAGCATCTTGGCCATCCCCGCGCTGGCCGCGTGGGGCTTCTGGGACGAGTGCCACACGGTGACGCCATCGGGCTTGTAGTCCGCAACAGCGCAGGCGGGGGCCATGCTGGCGTGCGATTGGAACGGCCACTCGTACTCGGCCTCGACGATCTTCGCAGCGCCCGCCCAGGCTGCGTCCACATCGCCGAGCTTGGTGGGCGTCTCGGTCCTGGCGGACTTGGCCTTGCGGATGTGGTCGTAGACCTCGCCGTGCGGCACGAAGGCCGGCTGGGCGTTCGACCAGGTGATCTTCAAGGTGTTCGCGGCGCGGATCGCATCCCATTCGCGCTCGGCGACCACGCCGATGAAGTCGCCCTTGCGCAGGACCCGGGCGCCGGGGATGGCGGCGATGCTCTGCTCGTCGACCGCGGTCGGCGTGGCGCCGGCCACGGGTGGGCGCACCACCCGCCCGTGCAACATTCCAGGCAACCGCATGTCGGCGATGTACTCGAAGTCGCCGTACACCTTGCCGGGGATGTCCCGCCGCACCGGCGAAGTCCCGACCAGCTTGTAGTCCTTCGGGGATTTGGGCTTGGCCTTGCCGGTGGCGACCAGGTTGTTGCCATAGCGGCCGTTCCATTCCATCGGCTGATGGAAGTAGCCGCCGGCGATCAGCTCCGCATAGGTCGCGCGGCGTGTCGGCGCGCCGGCCACGGACACCACGCCGTTTTCGACCGTAAGCTGCTCGACCGGAACGTTCAGCTTGGCCGCGGCCCGCTCGACCAGCACCCGACGGGCTTCGGCGGCGGCGTTGCGGAGCGGAATGCCGCCATATTCGATGGCGGTGGAGCCCGACACCCCGCCTTGATCGCAGGTGAGGGCCGTGTCGGCGGTGACCACGTCGACCGACTCGAGCGCGACGTCGAGCTCCTCGGCGACGATCTGGGCGATCGCGAGGTCGACGCCCTGGCCGACGTCCGGCTTGCCGAAGAACGCGGTCACCCGTCCTTCGGGGGAGATGGCGACCCAGGAGTCCAGCTCGGTGGGCTTCAGCGGCGGTTTGCCGTTGGGGATCGCGGCCGCGGCGGCCTGGGCGGACCCGGCGGCGCCGATGGTCGGCGCGGTGACCACCAGGGCCCCCATGGCGAGCAGCATGTGGCGGCGTGAGAGGGCGAGGGAAATGGTCATGGGGAGCCTCACGCCATCTGCTGGGCCGCGCGTTTGATGGCGCGGATGATTGAAAGATGGGTGGCGCAGCGGCACTTCAGCCCGGTCAGCGCCTTGCGGATCTCCTGATCCGTCGGTTTCGGGTTAGTCTTCAGCAGCGCCGCGGCCGTCATCAGGAAGCCGTTGGTGCAATAGCCGCACTGCGGCACCTGCTCTTCGACATAGGCCGCCTGCAGCGGATGCGGATGCTCCGGCGAGCCCAGGCCCACGATGGTGGTGATCTCGGCGCCCTTGGCCGCCGAGGTAGGGGTCGCGCACGAGCGGACCGGCCGTCCGTTCAAATGCACGGTGCAGGCCCCGCACTGGGCCAGGCCGCAACCGAAGCGGGGGTTGTTGAGCCCGACCTCGTCGCGGAGGGTGTAAAGCAGCGGCTTGCGCGGATCGGCGTCGATGGCGTGCTCCTTGCCGTCGACCTTCAACGTCATCTGCTCGGCCATCTTTCCTCCTTGTGGTTCCGCGGACGACCGCCCGTCTGAGCCGCCCTCCCCTGGCTGAAAAGCGGGGCTCTTTTTTTGGCCGGCGGCGAGGCGGTCAGGCCCGACCGGGTCGAGCATTTCCGCCAAGCATTCAACGATACAGCCTATCTCACTGCTCGCCGGCAGGGAAACGTTTCGGCACGCACGACGGGCGGATCAGAAGAAGGCGATCGCCCGCCCGGCGCAGGCGACGCCGAACCAAATCAGCAGCGCAGCGACCGCGGTTCCGCCGGAAGCCGCGGCGCCGAAGCGCCCTTCCTCGGCCATGGCCACTCTGCGGAACACGAGGAAGTGAAAGGCCACCGCGATCACCAACAGGGTCATTTTCAAGCGGAACAATTCCCCGGCGAAATAGGCCTTCGCCCCGCCGCTGAAGATGACCAGGCCGGAGGCGAGCATGATCAGCAAGCCGGCGGTGATGAAGGGAAGCATCGACCGCGCAACCCGCTGCGTCGGAATTCCGCGCAAGGTCAAATTCAACAATTTGAGGCTTACGAAAATCATCCCGCCCAGCAGCAGCACGAAGCCGAAGAGATGGATGGTGAAAAGCCAAGCGATGCGGTTGGTGGAAGCCCCAACCCAAGCAGCAAACGGGGTTGCGCCGATCCACGCAACCAAAGGGTCGAGAAGATTCCACATCGGATACGTTCCGCCCTTTACAGGCTGTAGGCCATGATCCGGCCTACAGCGATGACCGAAAACCACAAGAGAAGCGATAGAGCGCCGGCAATGCGCGCAGAGCGGGGTGGGATATCGCTCTCGTCCCACGCAGTGTTATCGCGCTCGATAACGAAATGGTAGATCAAGATATTCACCAGGCAAAGCACCAGCAATGAGAGCTTCAGGCGGAATAAGTTGTTCTGCCAAATGTCGGTTGCGCGGGTCGAGAAAAGAAGGGACCCGCTCGTCACCATCAGCACGAACCCGGCGATAAGCCAGGGCCGCAGCGAGGCGTACATCGCCTTGATCGAATGTCCCCGCAGGATCAACCCGACGAGCCTGAGATCGAACCAGATGATCACCCCGACCGACAGCGTCAACGACAGTACATGAAGACCTTCGACGAGCGGGTAAGCGAACGCCGAATCCTGCAATGCGGTAGCTATTCCCGAATGCTGAATCCATTCGGTGATTTCGACTAGGGACATTGCAATGGGTGCCTCGTTAGAGAAGTTGGCTGACGCCCCGCCTGCGGGCGGAGCGTCAGCCGTGCCGTACGGCTAGTGACGGTAGGCGATCTGAATCCCCCACTGGCGCGGGATGCCCCAGTTGACGGTCCGGGCAGGGTTGAACTGGTTGTAGGACGAGCAAGCGAGGTTCAGGCACTGGCTGCGCCCGGCGCCGAACTGGCCTTTATGCTCGTCCGTCAGATTGTTGACGAAGAAGTTGACATCGAAATCCTTGAATTCGAACCCGATGCGCGCGTTCACGTTTTGCGACGACGGCACGATGCTGGAATCCGGGCTGTAGGACGGGTGCCCCACCGGAAACACTAGATAGCTGTCAGCCCAGCGATAGTCGACTCGGGCGTAGCCCCGGACCGCCGAGGTCACCTGCATGTCGTAGCGGGCCCCGAAGTCGAAGCTCCACTTCGGGAACGGCAGGGCCCAACCATCCAGCACCGCGTTGAGCGGCAGGCCTCCCGGACGGGCGCTGGGGATGACCACCGACGAGGTGTACTTGGCCTTGTCGTAGGCGACCGAGCCGTTGAGGGTCAGGTTGCGGATCGGCCGCACCTGGCCTTCGACCTCGAAACCCTCGCTGCGGGCGCTCGGGGCGTTCACCACGATGCCGTCGCCGCCGATGATCACGTTCGACTGAACGTTGGTCCAGTCGATCCGATAGAGCGACATGTTCAACTGCGCCCGGCCGTTCCACAGCCGGAACTTGCCGCCGAGCTCATAGCTCCACACGCTGTCGGACTGGTAGGTGATCGGGAATATGTCCTTGGTCAGGCCGTACTGGGCGAACAGCTGGGCCTGGCCCGAGGCGGAGAACACCTGGTTCACGCCGCCGGCCCGGAAGCCCTTGGCCGCGGTGACGTAGAGTAGGTCGTCCGGAGTGATCAGGTACTGGAGCGAGGCCTTGGGCGTGACCGGGTCTTCCGAGATCGAGCCGATCACCAGGGTGCCGTCGGAGGTCTTCGGCGTCAGGGTAAAGCCGTTCGGGCCGAAGTTGGTCTGCCAGAAGTCGGTGGTGATGTGGGTCAGGCGGATGCCGCCGGTCGCCCGGAAGTGCTCCCCGAACTTCAGCGTGGTCTCGGCGAAGCCGGCGATCTCCACGTCCTTGTCGGTCTCGATGATGTTGGAGAAGTACGGGGCGTTCACCGAGAACCGCCCGATGTTGCCCAGACCGGACTGCTGGATAAAGCCACGTTCGTCGAGCGCCAAGTACATGTTCGTGAAGGCGCGCATGTTCGAGTAGAACACCCCGGCCACGAAACTGCCCCAGCTGGCGCTCGGGTTGGACGACAGCCGCACCTCCTGGGTCATGCCGTAGCGCTTGTTGCGGGACTCGTTGATCCCATAGGCGCCGGTCAGCAACTGGTTCGGCCCCACGGTGATGTTCGGATTGTAGGGCAGGCCCGCCTGGAAGATGAGCGGCGCTTGACCAGGCTCTTGATAGATCGCGCCGCCGCCGGCGGAATAGTTCACGTTGGTCTGGAAGATATTGTTCGAACGCAGCGCGGCCTTGCCCAGATCGTGCAGGTACGAGGTGATCGAGCGGATGGTCAGGTCCGGGGTGAGCTCGTACTCCGCGTCCAGGCTCGCGACCTGGAGCTGGTTGTTGGTCGGGTTCTGCCCGAGCGCCAGCGACTGATAGGGCTTCAAGTTGAACGGACCGACCGTGTAGCCCGGGGCGACGTAGATCCCCGGCTGGCCGACCCGGCCGGCGCAGGACGGCCCGCTCGCGAACGCGCGCGGGATCACCCGGTTGGGCGCGCCCACCGGCATCGCCGCGGTGGCGATGGTGTCGTAGCAGAGAGACGGCACGGTGACCGTGCCGGGCATGTCGAGGTTGAAGGTGGTCGAGTTGTGCTTCGACTCGTCCTTGGACGCGAAGTACGAGAAGGTGAGCCGGCTCTTTTCGGTCGGGGCCAAGGTCAGGGCGAACCGGCCCATGCGGATCTTACCTTCGTTGGCGTCCTCGTCGTAGACCTGCCCGGTGCGCCAGTGGGTCAGGTCGATGAAGCCGCCGGTGTGGCGCTGGAAGATGCTTGCGCGGAAGCCGAGCTTGTCCTGCACGATCGGACCGCCCACCGCGACGCCCGCCTCGTAGCTCGGGTCGCCGTGCTCGGTCTGGGTGTACTGCGCGCGCGCATAGACGGAATAGCGGGTCAGGCTGGGCTGGGGCTGGATGTAGCGCACCGTGCCGCCTTCGGAGCCGCCGCCGAACAGGGTCCCTTGCGGGCCGCGCAGCACCTCGACCCGGTCGAGGTCGAACAAAGGGGGGACCGGCGTGCCGTTGATCGAGGCGAAGCCGGCGGCGTTGCGCTTCTGCAGCGGCGTCTCGTCGAGATAAAAGCCGGTCGTGGCCGCGCCGAGCTGCTGGCGCACTCCGCGGATCGAGATGGTCGCCACGCCGGAGCCCTCGGTGGCGGTCAACCGGAGGCCAGGGACCGTCGACTGCAGGTCGGCGATGGTGCGGATGCCTCTCTGGTCCAGGTTTCGCTGGGTCTGGGCGCTGACGGCCAGCGGCACGCGGTTGACGGTGTCAGCCTGGCGGGTGGCGGTGACCACCACCTCTTCGAGCGCCGCACTGTCGCTGCCGGTCTGTGGGTTTTCGGCGACCTGGGCATAGGCGGCGGAAGCCGCCGACAAGGCGGCAACGGCCACGCCAAACAGAAGGGCGCTGCGCCGGACAGTATTGAATTGCATGATTTCCCCCTTTTTTGGATTGCGCCTTATGGCTGATTTTATAGTATTGCCTCACCTCTTATCGGGAATTCTGGCTTATACTTTAACTCTACCTTTGATTCCCGCGCCTATCCCTCCCTTATTGGATTAAACTTCGCCGACGATTTCAGACTGCAAGCAATCGTCGAGACGTCAAACAGCGAACGATCGACAGACTAAGGCCGCCAACAATTGGGGCACAACACCCTAAAGACCCGCGGCGGCTTTGACGGCGGTGGCGTAGAACGGATCGTTGTCGAGCGGCACGCATTTGTCCTCGACCAAGCCATTCCACACGCTTGGCGCGACTTCCGTCTCTACGAGAGTGAAGCGTGCAGGGTCGCTTTTGAACGGGGTCTTGTAGATGGCCGGATCGTCAAGGACCATCTGGATCTCAAGCGTGCTGAAATTCACCCGGCGCCAGCGCTCCTGCAGCTTTCCCTGGCTGCTGATCGGATAGCCGTAATGGTCCAGCCATTGCCGGTCGTCCAATCCTACGGTCTCCACCACGAAGGTATCGCCTTCCCAACGGCCGACGGAATAACCGTTCCAGCGCGGCAAGTAGTCGTCCACGTTGGGTAGCTTGCGGCCGTCGGTCCAGACCTCGCGGTGATCCCAGGTCCACTCGAACCGCTGCACAAGCCTGTTCTGTACTTGAATGACTTCGAACGGCGAGGGGCTGTAAAGGATCATCCGAGCCAACCCGAGCGGGTTGCACCGCCCAACCGGATCGTTGCCCAAGGCGGGAGGAACCGCGCGGCGGCGGCCCTCATGAACATCGGTCCTCGTGCGCGCCTCCGGGCTGTCGGCCGCGATGCCATAGGAAGGCTTGTTGGCGTCGAACCGCTTTTTCCCTTCCGGCGTGAAGTCCGGCACGACGCGCCCATAGGCGTAGAGGGAGCCCCGCCAGACGCCGCTCAGATCCTTGGCGTTGAATGGGCGCGGATCGGCCACGATCGGGGGGATCCGGCCACCGCCGTTGGTGATCTCGCCATTCGGGGCCGCGGCGGCCCGGTTCGCGTTCTGCTGAGCAAACGACGCGGGCGCTATCGCCAGGAACGCAACGGCTCCAAGAACAACGCCGATGGGTCGCACATCGTCGAACACCATATCGATCCCCCAAGCCGCAACTGAACTATTATTGTTATCGGGCGCCGGCTGCGGCTGGAGCGACCCCCTGCCCCGGCCCGTTGCCCATCACGATGTATTGGCCAGCCTGATTCTGGATCGAGCGGACGACCGCGGCGCGCGGATTGGCCTTGGACGTCGAAAGCGTGAGCTTCACCTTCGAGCCGGCCTTCAGTGCTTCAGTCGAGCGCGTGCGGTTCCAGCCTGCCCGCATCATCATCGAGGGGTTGGAGATCAGCTCCGATTCCCACTGCTCGGATTGGCCCTTGTCGTTCGTTCGAACGAAGATCATCCGTGGGTGCGGGTTGGAATAGGTGAATTCGACCACTGTCGCGTCAGTGGTCCAGGGGTGATCCATGTCGTACGACACGGAGGTCCCGTGGTGAGCCAAGGCAGCAGTCGCAGATAGGGCCAGGGCGGCCCCCGCGATGGACGCGAAAATCTTGTTCATGTTGCTCCTCCTCGATGGCGCTTGGAATCTGAGGGCGCTCATCAACGCACGCCGTTCGAAGCCTGCACCAGTACTTTTTTTAAATCCTGCCTGAGCAGCGTCTCAGACCTATGTCAGTTTGGAGATAGGGCTATGTCAATTCCGCAATAATATCTCATTTCCCGGCGCAATGAGAAAATGCGGCCGTATGCCGCCGCCTCGGTCTCAGGAATCGACAATTCCGCCGGCGCGCTCGCCCACCTCTCGGTCTCGCCGCCGGACCACGCGAGCCTGGACCGCTGAGAGCGGCAGAGACGTGGCGGCCACGGCGTGCAGACATGCTATCCCGCGCCACCAAGATCGCGCGGCCGGAGGTCACCGCATGCTCTACGCCATCCTGGCCTACCACGTCGAAGACCTGGTCGCCTCCTGGAGCCCGGACGAGGACGCCGCGCTGATGATCGACCTGCACAAGGTCCACGACCGGTGGGAGCGCGAGGGCCGGCTGGGCCCGGCGGCGCGGCTGGGGCCGACCGGGCGCGCCTACACCCTGCGCGGACCCGGCGAGGGCGTGGTTCTGGACGGGCCGTTCGCCGAGACCAAGGAGCAACTGCTCGGCTTATACGTGCTCGACTGCGAAAGCCTCGAGGCGGCGATCCAAGCGGCCCGCGACCTGAAGCGGGTCAATCCCACCGCCGTCTACGAGATCCGCGAGATTCGACTCTACCTCCCCGGCAGCCCGCTGTCCCCCGCCGCCTCGCAGGCGCGGGACTAATGGGCGCGAGTTTTCGCCAAGAACAATCATGGGTTGAGTCTATCCGTTTATAGTTCCTGGCCAGTAACTGTTTCGCCACACGGGCGGTTAAAGCTGATCTGGCATTGACGATGTGATCCTGGGGTCCGCCCCGACACAACGTCAGGCCAATGCTCGACCGGCTTCTCACGGGATTCCTCGGCTGCCGGCGCGGCAATATCGCCGTGATCAGCGCCGTCACCTTCCCGGTTCTGCTCGGCCTGACCGGACTGGCGGCCGAATACGGCAACGCGCTGCAGTACAAGCTGCAGGCCCAGCGCACGGCCGACGCCGCGGCGTTCGCCGCCGCCACCATCTACAACGCCAACAACGACGCCAACGCCCCGACCCTGGTCGCCAACGCGGTGGCGGCGTTGAACGGGACCGGCTCCGCCTCGGTGACGACGAGTCTGGTGACCTCCCCGAGCGGCAGCGGCAACCAGGCGGTCAGGGTCGTGGTGTCGATGCAGGCGCCGGTCTATCTGACCCGACTCCTCGCGCCCAACACCACCTATGTCCCGATCAGCTCCACCGCCTATGCGGAGATCAAGGGCGGGGCGCCGGGCTGCGTGGTGGCGCTGAAGGCCACCGGCACCGGGGTGACGCTCTCGGGCGGCACCAGCCTCAGCGCCGCCGGCTGCGCCGTGCAGTCGAACAACACGGTCACTGTCCCTTGCGGGACAACGATCACCACCATCGCCGTCAACTACAATTCGGCGGCCGCGCCGTCGCAGCCCTGCAACGGGATCACCGCGCCGGCAGGCAAGAGCCTGAGCATCAAGAAGGTGGCCAGCATCGATCCGCTGGCCGGCGACGCCGGCGTCGCCACGGCGACCTCGCGGATCGCCACCGTGGCAGCGCTGACCAATCCGAGCGCGCCGGCGACTTCGGGTAGCGGCCCCACGGATTTCGGCTGGGCGGCGGCTCCGACCCTGCCCGCCGGATGCAGCGCCAGCCGTTCGGGGAGCGTCTGGACTTTAACCTGCATAGGCGACGGGCCCTTCAACATGGGCAACATCACCATGGGCGGCGGGCTGACGCTCAATTTCAATCTGACCGGCTCGCCGACCGCGGTTTACAACCTGCTGAGCGTCACTACGCAGGGAACAGCGGCCTTCGGCCCTGGGACCTACAACATCCGCCAGGGCCTGACCACCGAAGGCACGGCGACCTTTGGAGCCGGGACTTTCAACATCGGCGCGGCGACGACGAACTGCCTCTCCAATTCTGTCGGCGCCGGTTACAGCATCTGTCTCGACTCCGGAACGCTCACATTTGGCGGCCCGAGCGCCTTTACCCTGCAAGGCGGGGTTGCGGTCGATGGCGGAACAAGCCTCACCATGGGTTCGGGGACGAGCAACAGTTACAGCATCGGCCGGTCCGCCAAAGGCAACTCGCTCTACGCGAATGGCGGCGCCGACACCTATCTCGCCGATTCAGTCGGCACGAACTTCCAGGCGGCCGGCAACATCAATCTCGTCGGCGGTGGAAGCTGCACCCGGCTGCCCGTCGCTCCGCAGCACGACATTAACGGCTTCCTGCTCACGGCGGGCGGCACGATCCTCGGATCCGGGGTCTACACGGTCAACGGCCACATGGGGCTCGGCGCGAGCAACGGCGGCGACGTCACCTGCTGGGGCTCCACCGTGGGCCTGAGCGCGGCGGACGTGACCATCGTGCTCTCGGGCGTCAGCACCAACACCTCCGGCTGCGTCGGCCAGGTGTTCTGCGTCGGCGCCGGCTACGGCCACGTCACCCTGACCGCGCCCAGCACGGGTCCCTTGGCCAAGCTGGCGGTGGTCGGGCCCCAGTCCGTAAGCGTGACCGGCGGGGCGACCTTCCAGGAGGGCTCCAGCGGCACCACCATCTCCGGGGCCTTCTACTTCCCGAACGGCCCGATCAGTCTCAGCGGCGCGGCCAGCGTCGGCTCGGGCGCGGGCCAGTGCCTGCAGCTGATCGGAACGCAGGTGACGCTCGCCGGCGGCTCGACCGCGGCGACGGCCTGCATTTCCGGAAACGGCAGCGCCAACGCCAGCGTGGTCCTGGTCGGATGACGACGATGAAACCCAACCTGCGCCCGCTCAGGCAATTCCGCGACCACCGGGGCGGCGCCTCGGCGGTCGAGTTCGCCCTGCTGGGTCCGATCTTCTGCCTGGTCATCGCGGTGGCCGTGGACATCGGCGGCGCGCTCCTGGCCAAGCACCGGCTGGACGCCGCGGTCGCCGCGGCGGTGAACTACGCCCAGGTCAACGCCGCGAGCGCCACCTCGACAGGCGGGGCAACCCTGGCTTCCAACGTCGCCAAGATCATCGAGACCAGCCAAGGGACCGCATGGGCCAACGCCAATGTGACCGTGAACAACGGGCCCACCGCGGCGGTCAACGGCGGCGTGACCACCACCGGCGGCACGGCGAGCGAGGCCGACAAGTGCTACTGCCCGACCGGGACCACCGGCGCCTTCACCTGGGG
>JADMIO010817193.1_pt1 | contig 23890 bp, 20 predicted proteins | sample 8958161 | NCBI WGS metagenome assembly JADMIO01 (sample SAMN16585339, study PRJNA669376) | soil metagenome | isolation source: Crop rotation soil | place: USA: Cullars Rotation, Alabama | collected 2011
GCCGCGACTTCAAGTCACGTGAATTCCAAGCTTCGGATCCCACTGTGCTGGAAAGTTCCGCTGCGGCTATCCGACCTACGACGACGCGATCGACGATCTCGGCGTCGACGGCTGGATGCGGAAGCTCTGCGCGCCCGGCGTGGGCGTGATGATCGATCCGGTGAGCCCGGAGGTCGTCGACTGGGTCGTAGGACAGGCCGCTGGCATCCAGCCGCGCGTCGCCAAGGAATGGCACCGGATTTTCGGCCGCACCTCCGCGATGCTCCAGGAAATGCCTGCACGCGTGAAAGCTCCGGTGCTGCTCGTCGCAGGCGAAAATCATGTGCACGGCTGTCAGCCGCCGCTGCTGGAGAACCTCAGGAAGAAAATTCCCGACGCACGCGCGGTGCACTACGTGCCGGGTGTGGCCATCGGCGTGCAGCTACTCGCCGCCGAAGCTTGCGCGAAAAAGTACCTCGAGTTCCTGGAGAGCGTCGGGGACGCGGCTTAGTCCGCGCCGTCCTCGATATCGGTCTGGAGCGCCGCCGCGTCGAGCACGAGCGGCGCGAGGACCAGGCCCCTGGCATCCTCGGTGCAGCTCTTGACGGTGCGTTCGTGCGCGATGAAGTAGCCGCAAGTGTTGCGGCACTTGATGAGCTGTCCATAGCGAAGCCGCGGTTCTTCCGCGATATTCCAGCTGAACTCGCAATGCGGACAACTCACCTGTTGAAGCAGAATCCTCACGAGCGCAGCCCTTCCGGTTGTTATCGGTGTACCGACGTGTGACGGCTTTAACGGCCGCCCGAAGCGTGACTTTATAGCGGTATTGCCGGCCCTAAAGCGGTGACCGATTTCACGCCCCGCGCTTTAACGGACATGAATCCGATCGATCTCGTACTTGGCATCCTGATTCTGCTCGCCGTCGCAGCGGGCTGGCGGCGCGGGCTGCTCGCCGCGAGCGCCGAGCTGATAGCCCTCGTAACGAGTGTCGCTTGCGCGTTCGCCCTGTATCCGGAGGCCGTCGCGTGGCTGAACCGCAACGGTCTGCCGCTCGGCGTCTGGGCGGCGCCGCTCGCGGTCGTCGTCGTCTTCGCGCTCATTCGCGTCGGCGCCGGTCTCCTGATGTTCGGCGTACTCAAAGCGCTTCCCGCGGAGCTTCACGACCGTCGCGCCAACCACGCACTGGGTATGCTGCCGGGCGCTGCGAACGGGCTCATCGATGCGACGATGGTGGCGCTCCTCCTGCTCGCGGTGCCGCTGAGCGAAGACCTCACGCGCACCGTCAAAGAGAGCGTCGCCGTGAATCGGCTGGCGGTGCCCGCCGGATGGGCGGAGGCGAAGCTGCGTCCAATCCTCGACCCCGCGATCGACGAGATGCTCACGCGCCTCACGGTCGAGCCCGAATCGCACGAGTCGATCAAGCTCCCATTCACCGTGCAGACGGCTCCGCCGCGGCCGGATCTCGAAACGCAGATGCTCGCGATGGTGAATGCGGAACGCGAGAAGCAGGGATTGCGCGCGCTGCAGCCTGACACTGAAGCAACCGAAGTCGCGCGTGCCCACTCGGCCGACATGTTTGCTCGCGGCTACTTCTCGCACGTCACGCCGCAGGGCGAGGACCCGTTCCAGCGAATGCGCCGGGGCGGGCTGCGCTTCCGTGCGGCGGGCGAGAACCTCGCGCTCGCGCGGAACCTGCCGATGGCGCATCGCGGTCTGATGGAATCGCCGGGTCACCGCGCGAACATCCTGCAGCCCGGCTTCGGGCGCGTTGGGATCGGAATCGTCGACGGCGGACGCTACGGCGTGATGGTCACGCAGACGTTCCGGAATTGACGGGCCTGCGGCGACGCGGTCCTCTCCGACTTTATCGCCGGCGCAGCTTCAGCCCTGCCCGAATGCCTCCGGATTCGAGTCGAGATATTCGCGCTCCGCGGGCGTGGAGCTCCGGCCGAGCACCGCGTTCCGATACGGGAAGCGGCCGAAGCGCTCCACGATGCCGACGTGCCGCTGCGCAAATTTGAGCGTGTTCTCGGTAAAAGACCGCCATTCAGCGGGCGCCTCCGCATGCACTTGCCCGAACAGGACTAAGCCTTCGCGCTGCAGCGCGACGTTCTCCACGTGCTGATACGCCATCAGCAGGAACGCTCGCTCGGGAATCGATAACGCAGCGAGGTAGCCGGCCTCGACGGCGTGCTTCGTCACATCGAACGCGAGCGAATCGTATGCGAAAGCGCGCGCGCTATGGCGATAGACGTTGCGCGGAAACTGATCGAGGACGATCACGAGCGCGACACACGAGCGCGCCGCGTCGCGCCACGTGTCGAGGGCACCGCGTGCCGCCGCGGCGATCGTCGGTTCGAAGCGCTCACGAACCTCTTTGTCGAAGTCCGCGGAGCTTCCGAACCACACGGCGCCCCGCGCGCCGGCTGCCTGCGGGTCGTCATCGGCGTCGGCGAACCAGAAGCGATGGACCTCGTCGGGCGTCGCGATCTGAGTCACGCGCTCACCGTCGCGGGACCTTTCACCATCAGACGATACATATGGCGCCGCTCCCGCATGTCGTAATCCCCGTTGGCCTGATGCATCACGCTGCGGTTGTCCCAGATGACCATGTCGCCGTGCTGCCATTTGTGGCGATACTCGAAGCGCTGCTGCGTTGCATGCGCCATCAGCTCGGCGATCAGCGCGAGCGCCTCGTCGTCCGGCATGCCGACGATCGACTCGATGCGGATCGGGCTCAGGTAGAGAAACTTGCGGCCGTTGTCGGGGTGCGTGCGAACGAGCGGATGAACTGCAGGCTCACCGGCGATCTGCCGGCCCTCCTCGGTCAGGCTCCGGAGCGCGCGTGGGCTGTACTTGCTCTGAAAGACGTGCACGGCCGCGAGTCCTTCGAGCTTCGCTTTCATCGCGGCGGGCAAGGCGTCATACGCGGCGTGCACGTTCACGTACTGCGTGTCGCCGCCGCGGCTCGGCAAGGTCACTGCGTGCAGCGCGGTCGCTTTCGGCGGATTCCTGCGGTTGGAATGATCGGTATGAAAGGTCTCGCCGGTGATCATGAATTTCCCCGGCTCGATCTCTTCGTTGATCAGGTTGTAGACCTCGACGTTCGGCGAGGCCCTGAGCTTGGGATGATGCTGCGGATGGAGCTCGCCGAAGATCTCGCCGACAGCGGCAAATTGTTCCGCGGACAGCTTCTGGTCGCGGAAGACGAGCACATGGTATCTGGCCAGCGCGGCATTGAGCGCTTCACGGAGCCCGGCGTCGGCGGGCACGCTCAGGTCGAGGCCCCGGATTTCCGTCCCGGTGTGCTCCGTCAAAGTCTGAAGCGTGTGAGTCATTCGTCTTTCTAGCCGCGAAGCGCGGCCGACAGCGGTTCGATCGAACCGAGCTTATCGATCTTCGAGACGCTCTCGATCACGTTCTCGAGCGACGATTGCGGGAGCGCCGCGGATCCCAGCATGAGAAACCGCTCGCGGCGTTCGGCATCGCCGCACGGATCGCCCGGCGTGCCGTGCGCATCGAGCGCATCTGCGCTGCGCACCTCGCCGTTGCGCAGCCGCAGCTCGACGTGCGCAGCGAGCTGGTTGGGGTATACGGATTCCGCGCGCTCGTTCACGCCGAGCTCGACGCGGCTCGCGACTTCACGAAGCTCCGGCCGGCCGAGTGCGCGCTCCTGGAACATCGCCGGGTCTTTCGGATCGGCGAGCAGCGCAACCGCGGCGCAGTACGGAAGGCTGTACTGCGCCCCCATCGTGTCGCTCGGCGCGGAATCTCCGTTGTTTTTAGCCGCGAATTTGCTGACGCCGATCCGCACGGACTCGACGTCGGCGGCCCGCAGCGGCGTCCCGCCCCGCAATTCTTCGAGAAGCTGCACCGCGGTGTGGATCCCGCCGCACATCGGGTACACCTTCACCCACACGTCCGCGGTCGCCCAGCGCTCGCCCAGCGTGTCACAGAGCCGCGCGGCATTCGCCGTCTTTCCGCCGAACACTTCGAGCAACCCAAACCGCCCGTCGAGCGCCGCGTGCGGTCCGGTGAAGCCGCGCGCGGCGAGCTGGCATGCGCGCACACCGGCTTCGGCGCTCTGTCCCGCGTGCATCCGTTTCACCATGCCGCCGCCGCTGCCGCCCGCGAAGCTCTTGATGCCGGAGGCGGCGGAGCATGCGAGCCCAACCGCTGCGAGGAGCGCGTCCGTCGCGAGGCCCATCGTCACGCCGGCTGCGATCGCCGCACCGACGGGACCGACGACTGCGGTTACATGGAAACCGCGCTGCGAGGGCTCCGGGCCGAGCGCAAGGCTCACGCGCGCCATCGCTTCGTATCCGGCGATCACGCCGAGCACGAAACGCTCGCCAGACGCGTTCGAGACTTCTGCTGCGGCCAGTACGGCAGGAATGATGACGGCGCCGGGATGTACGACCGCGCCGACGATAAGATCGTCGAGCTCGTAGCCGTGGATCGCGGTACCGTTGACCAGCGCCGCGGGCGCGGCGGCGAGTGCGTCGGTGCGCCCAAACAGCGTGCACGGGCCCGATGCGCTCTCCGCGTGCGTGTTCGCCGCCATGATCTCGCCCCACGGCTGCCGCGACCCGAAGAGTCCGCATCCGAGACCGTCGAGCACGCACGCTTTCGTCTGTTCGACGACATTCCGCGGAACGCGATCGATGCGCAGGCCGCGCATGAACTCGACGAAACGCCGCGCCTGGCTTCCCTGCTCCTGCACGGTCTGCTCCATCAGTTGGGCTTCACCCCGGCGATCCTGATAACCTTCGCCCACTTCTCGAGCTCCGCCTTCATGAACGGGGCGAACTGATCGGGGGTGGTGGAAAGCGTCTCGAATGCCTGCCTCTCCATTTCCTTGCGGTATTCGGGCTGCGCTGACAGCTGCGCGACTTCCTGGCTGAGTCGATCGAGGATCGGACGCGGAAGCTTGGCGGGACCCATCAGCGCGTACCACGAACCGACGTCGACACCGCGCAGACCTGATTCCGTCAGCGTCGGAACCTGCGGCAGAAGCGGCGAGCGCTTCGGGCTCGTCACGGCAATTGCGCGCAAGCGGTTCGCGGTCAGATGCGGCATGACGCCGGTGATACCGCCGAACATCATCTGCGATTCGCCCGAGAGGATCGCGGTCACCGCCGGTGCCGTGCCCTTGTAAGGCACATGAATGATGTCGGTGCGCGTCGCGGATTTGAACAGCTCTCCAATCAGGAAGAGGTTCGTGCCGGCGCCTGCCGACGCGTAGTTGATCTGTCCTGGCCGCGCTTTCGCGAGCGCGACGAGATCTTTCACCGACCTCACCGGCAGCGACGGGTGGACGACGAGCACGTGATAGGACGACGCGAGGAGGCTCGGCGCAGTGAAGTCCTGCACCGGGTCGTACGGCACTTTCTCGAGGTTCGGATTGATCGCGAGCGGCGAGACCATGCCGAGCAGCAGCGTGTAACCGTCAGGGACCGCTTTCGCCACGACGCTGCTGCCGATCGAGCCGCCGGCCCCGGCGCGGTTCTCCACCACGAGCTGCTGGCCAAGACGCTCGCCGAGCTTCTGCGCGACGAGCCGCGCGACAAAGTCGGTGCCGCCGCCCGGGGCGAATGGCACAACGAAGCGGATCGGGCGGTTCGGATAGTCCTGCTGCGCGGATGCGATTGACGCGGCGAGCAGTGAGGCCAGGGCGACGGACGCTGTTGCAATACGCTGAACGAATTTCACTTGTTCCCTCTCTCGTTATCTTTTGTGACTGCTATTGCGGATGCGGCGCGCCGGCAAGCGCCATGATCGGCGAGATGTCGGCGGCATTCTCCAAGTCCATGACGAGATCGTAGATCCGGTCGCCGTCGGCGGCACTGACGAAACCCGCCGTGAGCCCGCGAAACTTGGCCTTCAGCTCCTCCGGATTCATCGGGTTCTTCGCGTGGCCCTTGGGATAGAGCACTTCTTTCTCGAAAGTCCGTCCGTCGCGCATCGTCACCGTGACGCGTCCGGGCTGGCTCCCGAGACCCGCGCGCTGCACGAGCTCGGCATCGTAGGCGCAGTTCACGCGCTGGATCATCTCGAGCACCTGCGGATCTTCCAGCATCGACTCCTCGAACTCCTCCACGGTGACCTTGCCGCGGACTGACGCAACCGCCAGCACGTAGGGCATGCTGAACTGCGCGGAGACGACCGCTTTCACCTCTTTCTTCGAGAGGATCGGCACGTACTCGAGGAACGCCGCCTTGATCTCCGAGATGTCGGCATGACGCAGCTCGTTCGCTTTCATGATCGAGAGCAGCGCTTCGGCGGAGGAATGAAGCGTCGAATTCATCGGGAACGTCTTGAGCCACGTCTCTTCGATCTTGTATGACTCGCCAAGACCGTCGGTGAGAACCTTCGCATCGTATTCGTTGTTCGCGAACACGCGATAGAAGCCGTACTCGCCTTCCAGCGGACGCTCGGGGCCGACGAAGCCGCGCTCGCCGAGCAGCGCCGCGGTAACCCCGCGCGACGGCGTCATGCCGCCGTTCAAGCGCCGGGTCCATGCGCCTTCTTCGTGGCCCTGAAAATAGCCGCCGGTGAGCGCGCCGGCAATGCCGAGCGTCCACGTCATCTGCTGCCCGGAGAGTCCGATCACCTTTCCCGCCGCCGCCGCGCCGCCGAAGGTGCCGACGAGCGAAGGCACATAGAGGCCGCGGCTCAGCATCGGCCGGCCGCGCTGGGAGATGGCGACAGCCGTGGCTACGCGCGTGTTGACTTCGTAGCCGGCGACGATCGCCTCGATCAGCGCCTTGCCGGGACGACGCCGCGCCTCCGCGAGCGCGAGCGCCGCGGGAAGAATCATCGGGAACGGCCGCGTTGCGGTACCCGGGTGCACGTCACCGAGCTCGAAGCCTTCGGCCATGGTGCCATTCGCGAGCGCGGCCTGCGACGCGAGCGTCTTGCGACCGCCCGACGCGATGATCGTCGACTCGCCCTGGCCGCCGCCGTGGATCGCCGCGTATTCGGCGATCGTCTTGCCCCACGCCTTGCGGCAGCCGGTGAAGATGCTCGCGCCAAGACAGTCGAAGAGCACGGTCTTGGCTTTTGCGACGGTTGATTGCGGAAGGGCGTCGTAGGAAAGCGCCGATACCCATTCCGCCAGTTGCCTGGTGCTCATACAGATCTGCTCCTCGTTATCGTTGTAGTCGCGCGAGGTTATTGCGCGGGGTTTTGCCTGACGAACTCCAGCGTCGCCTCCGCGCATGCATCGGCATCGGTCAGCGCGACGTGATACGAGTCCCCGGGCAGTACGAGCAGGCGCGAGTTCGGGATCTTCTCCTGCCACGCACGGTTCTCTTCGATCGAAGCGAGGCCGCTGCCTTCGGTCGTGATCACGAGCGTCGGGCATTCGATGTCAGCGACGTCGTCGCTGATGTCCGCGTAGTTGATGTCCTGAAAGCCGATCAGGGACGAAGCGGGCGCGCTCGACATGAGCTCGATCCAATGGCGTGCGCCCCCCTTGGGGAATTTCGAGCCCAACCGCATGCCCATCGTACGCTCGACCCAGTCCCTCAAGCCGCGCTCGGCGAATTCCTTCCGGAGCTTCGGGATCACGTCAGCGCCGGGGCGCGCCGCCGCCGGCGTGCCGGCGACAGTCAGCGTCGCGACACGCTTGGGCTGCCGCGCTGCGAACACGCGCGCGAGCGTGCCGCCCCACTTCGCACCCACGAGATGGAAACGCTCGATGCCGAGCGAATCCATCAGCTGGATGTGATCGTCGATGAGGACGTCGAAATTCCAGTGATAGTCAGCGGGCATCGGCGTCGATTTGCCGAAGCCCCGGCGATCCGGCCGCACGAGACGATATTGCCGCGCGAGATGCGGCACCCACGCGTACCACGCAGCGCCGCTCTCGGCATTGCCGTGCAGGAACAGGATCGTTTCCGGATGCGTCCACGGGTCGGTGTAGTCATCGACCGCGTAGTGCATCTCGAGATCGGCAAGCTTGAGTGTCGTCATTGTCTTTGACGCGACTCAGCCCGGCGTCGTCAGCTTGAGCCCGACGATGCCGACGATCACGAGCGCGACGCTGATGATCCGTCCTGCGTTCGCGGGCTCGTCATAAAGGAAGATCCCGAGAATTACGGTGCCGACCGCGCCGACGCCGACCCATATGCTGTAAGCCGTGCCGACCGGCAGCGATTTCATCGCGATCGCCAGGAGCCACACGCTCAGGATCATTGCTGCGAGCGTCCCCACGGTCGGCCACAGACGCGTGAAGCCCTCGGTGTACTTCAGACCGACTGCCCAGGCGACTTCAAAGAGCCCTGCAATGATGAGGATGAGCCAGACCATCGAACGATCCTTACGCGGCGGGTTGCGGCGCGAGCGTGCCGATCTCCTGTTTGCGCGGCGTGCGCCCGATGAACATCACCAGCGTCGCCGCGACGAAACAGAGCGTGCCGGAGATGAGGAATGCCTCGGTGTAGCTGCCGAGGCCCACACGCAGTAGCCCAGCGACGTAAGCCGCCGTCGCGCCCCCGATCTGATGTACCGCCGAGATCCAGCCGAACATGAGACCGGTGTTCTCCTTACCGAACACGTTGCCCGTGAGCCGCACCGTCGGCGGCACGGTCGCGATCCAGTCGAGCCCGTAGAAGATGATAAAAATTCCGAGCGTGTAGAACGAGTCGAACGCGAACGGCAGCACCAGCAGCGAAAATCCGCGCAGACCGTAATAGACGGCGAGGAGCACGCGGTTGTCCATGCGGTCGCTCAACCATCCCGATCCGGTCGCACCGGCGAAATTGAATACCGCCATCATCGCGAGCATGCTCGCCGCCGCAACCTCGGTCATGCCCTTCTCGGTGCACGCTGCGACGAGGTGAGTACCGATCAGGCCGTTGGTCGATGCGCCGCACACGAAGAAGCTTCCGGAGAGCAGCCACCAGTCGCGCGAGCGCAGCCCGGTTCGAAGCGCGCCGAAGGCGACGGCGAACGCGTTTCCGTGTTTTGCAGGCGGCGGTGCGGGTGTGCCCGGCGCTTCGCCGTACGAGGTGAGGCCCATGTCCTGCGGGCGGTCGCGCATCCATTTCACGACCGGGATCATCAGCGAGAATGCAATGCACGCGAGCGTGACCGCCATCGCGCGCCAGCCGTATTGCGCGATGATCGCGGCCAGAAAAGGAAGGAAGAGAAGCTGTCCGGCGGCCATGGACGAAGTCAGCAGCCCCATGACAAGCCCGCGCCGTTCGGTGAACCAGCGCGCCGCGACCGTCGCCGCCAGGACGTTCGCCGCCATGCCCGCGCCCGTGCCCACGACGATGCCCCAGAGCACGACGAGGTGCCACGTCTGCTGCATGAATGGCGTCAGGATCACGCCGGCGCCCAGGCAGGACAGCGCCGCCAGCATGAGACGGCGCACACCCATGGTTTCCATCAGCGCCGCTGCGAAGGGGCCGATCAGACCATAGAGCAGGATGTTCACGCCGACTGCGAACGAGATCGTGGCGCGCGACCAGTGAAACTCTTTCTCGAGCGGAACGATCAGCAGTCCCGGCGTGGAGCGGATCGCCGCTGCCGTCATCAGGACGACGAAGGTGACCGCCGCGATGATCCAGGCGTAATGAATTCTTCTGTTCGGGGGCATGCGGCGACATTCTCACGCGATGCTCGTCGCGTCAACGCCGCTGCCGGTATAGTTAACGGATGAAGATCACTTCGTCGCTCGCACTCATCCTCACGGCCGTCACAAGCACGCTGCACGCGGCGGAACCTTCCTATCCAACACGGCCCGTGCGCATTCTCGTCGGCTTCCCGCCCGGAGGCGGCGTCGATGCGCTCGCGCGCGTTCTCGCGCCGAAGCTCTCCGACGCGATGGGACAGACGTGGGTCGTCGAGAACCGGCCCGGTGCCGCCGGCAATGTCGCCGGCGAGATCGCCGCGCACGCGACGCCCGACGGCCACACCACGTTGATGGCGCTCAACACGCAGCTCACGGTGAATCCCAGCCTCTACAAGATGAACTTCAGCGTGCAGAAGGACCTCGCGCCGGTGATGAAAATCGTCCGCGCCGAGCACATCGTTATCGTCAACCCGAACGTGCCGGCGAAAACGCTGAAGGAGCTCATCGCGCTCGCGAAGCAGAAGCCGGGCGGGCTCAACTACGCATCGGCGGGCGTCGGCAGCTCGCTGCACATGGCCGCGGAGCTTCTCAAGAAACGAGCCGGCATCGACATGGTCCACGTCGCCTACAAGGGCGCGGGCCCTGCGATCGCGGCGATGCTCGCGGGTGAAGCGCAGGTGCTGTGCGGCACCGTCGTGTCTGCGACGTCGTTTATTTCGGCCGGCCGTCTGCGCGCACTCGCGAGCCTCGGCTCGAAGCGCTCGAAGGTGCTGCCGGATATCCCGACCGTTGCCGAGTCAGGCTATCCGGGCTTCGAAGCCGATGCGTGGTATCCCCTGCTCGCGCCGGCGGGCACGCCCGCACCCATCGTGGCGCGCATCCGCGCCGAAATCCTCAAAGCGATGCAGATGCCGGATGTTCAGGCCGTGCTCGCACGGCAGGGGCTGAGCGATGAAACGACGACGACGGCGGAGCTTGCGGCGTTGATCAAATCGGAGTCGGCGATGTATTCCACACTCATTCGAGAGGCGGGAATCAAGGCGGAGTAGAGCCGGCGGAGACGCTCAAAGCAGCAAAAACGTTTCCGGCGCCAGGCCGGCTACGCTTAGCAGTGTGGCCAGATCCGTGAAGTGAGTGCCGGTTCCGTTAGCGTCTACCGCGACGATCGTTGCCCCGTCGTCCTCATGCGTCGTGACGAAGTTCGACAGAACGGACGTATTGGGATCGTAGCCGACAAGTACCCCGCGCAGATCGAGCCGATCGCCTTCCGCGACATTGAAATCCGCGATAACGTCACCGGCTTCCGCAAGGCTCCTGATGACGAACGTGTCTGCACCGGACCCGCCGATGAGGACGTCGCCTCCGAGCGCCCCGATCAGAACATCGTCACCGCCGCTGCCGCGTAACTGATCGGCATGCGATGTTCCGATCAATGTGTCGTTACCGTTGGTGCCTTCTGCGTCTCTCGCATGCAGTCCCGTGAACGCGCGCGCGAAAACCCCGGAATCGTCACCGTCTTTGAAATAGGCGTTCCACGCGACGAGAAAATGGCCGGCTTCGGTTGCAATCACCTGAGGATTACTCTGCGTCCACACACCGGGAAGGTCGGTTCGGAAGGTGTCGACCAGGGCCGCGCCCGAGCTATCGAATGCGCGAGAAAACACCTGTGTAACAAGCCCGAACTGCGCCGATTGCGAGTCGCTTGCCCACGAGACTACGAATTGACCATCAGGCAGCGCGGCGGCACTCGAAGAGTGGATCGTTTCACCCGTATTTCCGGTCGCGATCACCAGCCGTTCGCCAACCGGCGCATTGGCCGAGTTGTAAATCTGCCCGGCGATGCTGTTCGCCTGCGCGCCCGTCGGTGTCCACGTCAGCAGGAACGCGCCGTTGGGAAGCGCCGTCGCTGACGGGTCCGTTCCATCGATTGAAAGTGTTTCGCCTCGAGCAATTCCGGATGAGTCGAAACGATTGAGGACGACGCTGAAAACGCCGTGGGAGAAGTCTGACTGCGTCGATGCCAGCAGGAAATCACCATCGCTTAAACCCGTAACGGATTCGTCAGACGTGATAAGCCCGGTAAGGACCTCACCGCCCACCGGCTGGCCAGCCGCATCGAAGCGCTGCAGGGCACCATCGAACACCACCCCGTCGCGCCGGGATGCAATGACGTAGCCGCCGTCTTCAAGCCCCGCCATGGCGCCCGGCATGATTCTGCCCGTTAGAGTGTGCGCGGAAGAGACCGCTACACCTTGCGCGTCGAATACCTGCGTAACGAGCGCGTGATCGCCGTTGTCCCATACGGCGGCAAACGTGCCGCCTTTCAAAGCGGCGAGGCCAACGGTGCTCTGTGCACCCGCCGCGTTGGCATTAAGCCTGACCTGCCCGCCCAGCGCATTTCCGTCTGCATCGAAGTGTCGCGCAAAGACGTCGGGGGAGAGGCTCGTCGTCTCGCCGGGGATCTGCTGGAACTGTGTATCGGTCCACGCGATCACGAACGTCCCATCTGCGAGGGCCGCTATCGACTTGCCCGTGAATCCCGCCGCCATGACCTGGCTTCCGGCAGTGGTGACATTCGCGCGAAATTCCGCGCCGGCCTCCATCGCATCCGCCGCGCCACCCACGTCGATACTGACGCTCGCGCTGTCGCTCACGAGACCGGACGCATCGACAGTGTGAAAAGTAAACGCGTCCGCACCGGTGTAGCCCGGGTCGGGCGTGTAAACGAAGTTTCCACCCGTGCCTACGGCGATGCTTCCGTGCGTCGGCTGACCGTCTACGACATACGTGAGCGCGTTCGCGGCAGTGCGGTCGTCATTCGATGTAAGCGTTCCCGGCGCCGGCTCGTCGGCGTTTGTAATGATTCGGCTCGCGAACGCGAGGGGCGGATCGTTAACGGACGTGACGGTGATCGTGACCGTCGATGCCGATGGCAGCCCACGGTCGTCCTTTATCAAGTACGCAAGGTCCAAGCTCGTCGATTCACCGTCTGCGAGCCCAGCGAACGCGGTCCCCGGATCGAACACGATCTTGTTTGCGACGATCGTTGCCGTTGCGCCTGCCGGCGGCGCTTCTACGCTGACGAGCGTGAAAACATGATCGGGATCCAGATCAACGTCGTTCGCGAGCACATCGACCGTCAGGACGCGGCTATCGGTCGCGGCTACAGCGTCCGGCATCGCATGCGGCGCGTAGCTACCATTCAGTAACGAACGGCTGGTACTGGCTCCCGTCGGATCGGTCACCGTTAGCTGAACCGCTTCGATCGACTGGAAATCCGTATCGCGCGTGTAGCTGACGCCTGACTGCAGCGCGATGTTCAAATCCGTGTAGATGCCAACCAGCGTCAGCTCGTGGCTGCCTGCCCCGCTCGCCATGACGCCCGCGAGCGCACCCGTCGCAAACGTTCCGTGCGCGGCCGTCAACCTGACGGTAAGCACGTCATCAGGGTCACCGTCGTTCACCGAGCTGTTGTGGATGGCAACGTTCGCGTCGAGCGGGTTGGCAATAGAGCTCCACGCCGTGCTCGGAGGACCCGGGCGACCCGTACGCGGGTCGATTTTCCCCGGGCCTGTGATGCTGTAAAGAATGCTCTCACCGCCTGCGAGAACGAAGCCGGAGCCGTAGGCGTTCGGCGGGACGGCCCTGCCGGGAAGTTGCGAGACCAGGCCGGTTTCGAGGTGCTCGACAAACAGCGTCTGGACATGGGCCGCGTCGCTTACTTTGATAAGCGAATAGCCCGGATCCGCCGTCTGTCCCGAAGGCGCAGAAGCGGCGTGGGACGAGAGCTGAAACAGCTTTATGTTGGGCGGATCGTTGACAGCAGCGACATTGAACGTGGCCGTGCCGGAGGACGCGACTTCGCCATCCATCACGAAGTAGGTAAAGGTGTCCGGACCGTTTACGTTTGGATTGGGCGTGTACGTGAACGTCCCGTTTTCGTTTACCGCTATGCCGCCACGGCCGGAGTAGTTAGGGTCCGCGGATTGCAAACCGCTGTCGAACCCGCCGAAGCCGAGCGCGTCGCCGTCGTAATCCCGATCATTCCCCAGGAGGTCGCTGACGCTAAACGTGATGGAAGTATCTTCATCCAGCGAGAAGGAATCGCTGACGGCAATCGGCGCGTTGTTGACGCCGGGCCCATCGATGTCGCCGGTCTGGTCACTCGCATCGATGATCGCATCCTGAAGCGCCTCCCCGCTGAACAGCCCCTTCGCCACGGCGATGTCGATCTGACCCGCGCCCACTGACGCAAGACTTCCCGCGGCGTCGCCCTGAGCGACGTGAGAAACCTGGCTAACGTCAGCGAGCAGATCTACAGCACTCGTCGCGTCCCCCGCCGCGGTGTTCACAGCCGCATTGTTTTCGGCAATGACTTCCGCGGCGCCGGCAAGCATCGCGTTAACGGGCGTGCCCGAAGCGTCCGCCACGATCGCCTGCACGACGCTCGCATTCGCAAGGTCGATCGTCTGACCCGCGGGTAGCGCCGCAATCGAGCGCGCAAGCGCGTCGAAAACACTCGCCGTCGCAGGCTGCGATGGCTCGCCGGAGATTAGCGAGCCCGCCATCGTCGCAAGATTCAAAGCGAGCGTACCGGCGACAAACACGTCCTGCCCATCGGCGGAGGTCGCCGCGTCCGCGGACCGCGCGGCAGCGATGGGATCGAACGTCTTCAGGTTGAGCGAAGTATCGAGGCCGAAAGCTGCCAGCACACGGCCCTCCGCCTGCGTCGCCGAGAGTCCCGTATCTGTAAGGTCCGCGATAACGGTCGTCAGCGGTGTAATGACGCTGTATCCATGGGGCGCGCGAAGCACGCCTTCGAACGGCAGGTTGGTCGCGATATCCGTTCCGCCCACCATCACGAGACCGCCCGGGCCGCCGCCGATCGTGAAATTGCCGCTTGCGTCGGTGAGCGCGGACTCCTCATTCGTGTCGAGGATGCTGTCCCCGTCCGTGTCGCGAAAGACCGTCGCGCCACGGATATAGCCGTCCTGCGCCGTGCCGTTGACCGAATCCTCTACCGGCGCAATCGCCATGTTTACGGTGGCATCGGCGAACGCGCCGCGCCCGTCCGAAACTCGATACATGAAGCTCGCGTCGCCGTTGTAATCGGCGTCCGGCGTGAAGGTGACGCTGCCGCCATTCAGGACGATCTTTCCGTGCGTCGCACCGCTGACGCTGACGACCGTAAGCGCATTGCCGTCGAAGTCGCGATCGTTTGCGAGCAGCGTCGAGGTCGCTACGGTGAGCGGAACGTCCTCGTCCGTCGCGAGCGTATCGGCGCGCGCGATCGGTGCGTTGTTCCGGCCGTCGAGATAGATGGCGGCATCCTGGAACTGAAGCTGCTCGATGGTGCGCACGTAATCCGCGCCGTCCGGCGCGCCGTCACGCACATCCGCCACTTTGTAAATGCTAGCGCCGCGCCAGTCGGCGGGCGCGATCGCCGCGAGACTTGCCGGGAGCGTGAGACGCGTGATCGCGTGATCGAAGAACGAGCCGCTGTAGCGCGCGATATCGAATCCTGCCCCGCCATCGATGAAGTCGAGGCCGCCGCCACCGGTGATGATGTCATCCCCGGCGTCCGCGGCAAGGATGTTCGTTCCCGCGTTCCCAATGATGACGTTCGCGAGCGTATTGCCGCCGCCGGCCAGCGCGGTCCCGGTCAGCGTGAGATTCTCGACGTTCGCCGGAAGCACATAGCTGACCGACGCGACGACAGTATCGGTACCTTCGTTTTTCTTCTCGACGACTTCGTCGTCGACGTGATTCACCGTATAGGTGTCGTTGCCGGCCAAACCGGTGAGTACGTCCGCGCCGGTCGTGCCATTGATAACGTCCGCACCGGACGTGCCGGTGAATTTCTTTTTCGAAGCCATGAACCCCCCTGAAAAGACAGCGCGTGTCTTTTGATTCATGCGCGCCCGGGAGGATGTTAAAGGGTTAGCGGCGCGTGGAGACTAGTTCTTTTGGCTCGTCGCCCAGAGTACGAACATTGTTTGCAGACGCGTTGGACATCACGGACTTACACGCGCTGCGTGTGTACGGCACCGCACCTCATTGGTCGTGAACGGACTGGCCGGCGCTACTGCCGCGGTTGCTCCGCGCCCGCTGAAGTCGCCGCCACCGAATGCGTCCTCCCTGATTCGAACCAGTCCACCACCGCGGAGACGCCGTACGACACGGCGAGTGCCAGCGTGAAGACGACCAGGCCGCGCGTCATTCCTTTTTCGACGCCGATATCTTCGAGGTAGCGCCTGACGTAATAAGCGGCCACGAAATACGCAATCGTCGAGAGAAGGATGCTGGCGAGGCTGAAATTCATGGACGTCACTCCGACTTGATGTCGGCCTCCTTGATCACCTTCCCCCTTCGCAATCTCTCGGACAGGCCGTCATGATCTGGCCGCCGAGCACGTGCGGCAGCTCAGCGCCGACGGACTTGTACGGGCGTCGAGCACTTTCATTCCATTCAAACGACGACGCCGGCCGAGCTTGCGGCACTGGATGAAGTCGGAAGCGCGATGCACTCCTCGCTGACTCGCGACGCAGGGATCAAAGCCGGGTAGCGGCAGGCCGTGCCAGTGGAAACACCTCTCCCCGAAAGGGGAGAGGTCAGCTGCTGTCGCCCTACGAACAGAACTTCGTAACAGCGACCGGATCCTTGTCCGCCTTGCCTTCCCAGAACATGAGCTTGCTGTCCACACCCTTCGAAGCGAGATAGTCCGCCACGGCCTTGGCGCGCGACTCCGACAGCGCCATGCCGTTCTGCTCGAGCCGATCGGTATGGCCGGTGACAATGACTGCGCCGACCTGCACCGCCCGTTTCTTCAGTAGCGCTACGAGGTTATCCAACTCCTTCCGGCCTTCGTCCTTGAGTGCGGCGCTGCCCGGCTCGAAAGCGCTATTGCCCTGGACGTACGCCTTGTTCTCGAACGGGATCAGCTCGGGTTTGGCCGGCTTCGCTTCCGGTTTCGCTTCGGCGCCCGCCGGCGGTTTCGCCGGCGGCTTGACCACGCGCCCGTTGACTTCGACCATGACGCGCCGGTTGGGCTGCAGGCACTGGACGAGCTCGGGGCCGGACATCGTGGGTGCGGTAGCACATGATGTGAGCAACAGCGCGCCTGCGCTGTAAAGCACTTTCTTCATTTCTTCCTCCTCCGAAATACCGCGTTAGTGCGGTTTTGATTGCTTACTTTTAATCTATCGCGCGAGCGCTGCTTACACAAGCCCTGCTTGTATTTCGACAGGTATCGCCGTTCTGGCGCGACTGAAATTCAGAGCCGAAGATTCTTCCGCACTCCTTCGACACAGGGGGCCGCACCGTCGCGGAATGCTATGCTGGTCCGCATGAGCACATCCGACGCCGCACCCGTCTTCGCTTCCACTGACTCCACGCGCATCGGCCTGCTCGTGCCTTCGAGCAACGGCGTGATGGAAGTCGAGTTCTATCGCTCGCTGCCGAACGACATCACGGTGCACACGAGCCACATCCCTCGCTCGAACCAGGCGATCACGCCGGACGCAATGCAGCAGACCACCGACAACGCGATCGGCGCGGCCGCGGCGCTCGACCAGGCCGAGCTCGATCTCGTCGTGCATGGGCACACTGCATCGAGCTATGTCGGCGGCATCGAGGGCGACATCGAGCTCGCACGCAATATCGGAGAAGCTGCACGCGCGCCCGGCATGACCGCCGCTGAAGCGGCCGTGCGCTGCCTGCGTTCTGTCGGTGCACGGCGACTCTGGCTCGCCGCCCCGTATCCGCGCGCGACGACGGAAACCGCGGCCGAGTTCATGACCGCGCACGGCTTCGAGGTCGTGTCGCTCGAATGCATCGGCGTCGATCATGCAACGAAGCTGAAGCGCATCCGGCTCGAAGAGTCATACGACCTCGGTGTGCGTGCGGCCGCTAAAGGCGGCGCCGATGCGTTGTTCTTCAGCGGCACGGGCGTGCACACGCTCGGTGTAATCGGCGCGCTCGAGCGCGCGATCGGAAAGCCGGTCGTCACCGCCAACCTGGCGGCGCTCTGGGGCGCGCTCGACCGGCTGGGCCGTACTGACGCGTTCAGGTTTGGCGAGAGTCGCCTCACCGAGTGGCAGCGGGGGCGCGCCTAGAACTCGGCTTTCGCACCGGAGCTGCGCACCGCGGCGGCCCATTTCTTGATCTCGGCCTTCACGTGGGCTTCGAACTGATCCACGGTCAGGTCGCCCGCCGGAATCGCGCCGTCGCGCGCGAGCTTTTCCTGGATGTCGCGCATCGCGACGACCTTGTTCAAATCCGCATTCATGCGCTCTCGGAGGGCGCGCGGCATCTTTCCCGGCCCGATCACGCCGAACCATTCGGTCGCCTCGAAACCGGGCAGACCTGATTCGACCATCGTGGGAATGTCGGACGCGGCAGGCGCGCGCTGTAGAGTCGTGACCGCGAGCGCACGCAGCTTACCGCTGCGCACGTGAGGCAGTGCCGGCAGGATGCCGCTGAAAGCGAGCGGAATCTCGCCGCTGATCACGTCGATCAACGCGATGCCGGTGCTCTTGTACGCGACGTGCAGCATGTCGATGCCCGCCGCAGCTTTGAACATTTCCGGAACAAGGTGTGTCGAGTTACCGGCGCCGGAAGAGCCGAACGAAAGCTGACCCGGCCGCGCTTTCGCGAGCGCGATCAGCTCCTTCACGTTCTTCACCGGCAGCGCGTTGTTGACGACGAGCGCGAGCGGCGCGCGGGCCGCGATGCCAATCGGCGCGAAGTCGTTCACCGTGTCGTAAGGCAACTTCGGGTAGAGCGACGCGTTGATCGCGAGCGTCGTGCTCGCCATGAAGATCGTGTGCCCGTCCGGCGGTGCGTTCGCCAGTACCTGCATCGCGACGATCGTATTAGCGCCCGGGCGGTTCTCAACAAGCACCTGCTGGCCCCACACTTCCGTGAGCTTCGAGCCGAGGAGCCGCGCCATGATGTCGTTGCCGCCGCCCGGGGCGAACGGCGAGATGAAGCGAACGGGCTTCGACGGAAAGCTCTGAGCCGCCGCGCAGAGCGGCGTGAAAAGGAGCAGCCACAGTGCAATGCGCTTCATCCGCGACTCCTAGTAATCGAGCTGAATCTTCGCTTCGGCCGCAACCCGCTTCCACTTGTCGACTTCGGTGCGGATGAGCGACGAGAACGCGTCCGGCGTACTCGCCACGACGTCGACCCCTTCACGCGCGAGCTTGTCTTTCACGTCCTTCGCCGTAGCGGCCTTCACGACCTCGTTGTACAAGCGGTCCACCACCGGCTTCGGCGTGCCCGCCGGTGCGAGGATTCCCCACCAGATCGTGAATTCGTAGCCGGGTACGCCGGCTTCCCGGATCGTCGGCAGCTCGGGCGCGGTGGGCCAGCGCGTGGGCGACGTCACCGCGAGCGCACGAAGCTTTCCCGCCTTGATATGCGGCATCACTTCGGGTGGATTGGTGAACGTGACCTGCACTTCGCCCGAGATCAGGGCCGGCGTGTGGCCCGCCCCGCCCTTGTACGCGACGTGCGTCACCTGGATCCCCGCGAGGTAATTGAAGAGTGCCGCCGCGAGATGCGGCGCCGAGCCGCTTCCGCCGGAGCCGAAGTTGAGCTCGCCCGGCCGCGCTTTGGCGAGCGCGATGAACTCCTTCACCGACTTCACCGGCAGCGACGGATGCACCGACATGATGTAAGGCGAATTGGCTGCGAGCGAGATCGAGGCGAAATCCTTCAGCGGATCGTACGGGAGCTTGCGGTACACGCTCGCGTTCGTTGCGTTCGTCGCGGTGTTTCCCATGAGCAGCGTGTAACCGTCCGGCGCGGATTTCGCGACGTACTCGCTCCCGATGATCCCGGAGGCGCCCCCGCGGTTGTCGACGATCACGGTCTGGCCGATGTTCTCGCCCATCCTCTGCACGATGATGCGGCTGATGATGTCCGTCCCGCCGCCGGCCGGCCACGGCACGACGAGGCGAACGGGTTTGGCGGGAAACGCACTTTGCGCAAGCGTGGGCGCGGCGTGCGCAGCCATGATCGCCGCGAGCCCCGCGGCGAATGCAGTCGAACGTCCCATCGTCGTCTCCCCCGTCGGAATTATTGTTTAGCGATCGAAGCCGTCATCTCACCCAGTGTTTCGAGCACGACGACGAGACCGCGCACGGCAGCGCGCGCCTTGTCTTCGGCGAATTCGCCGCCCTCGTCGAGCAGCCCGCGTCCAAACGTGAGCACGACATTACCCTCGTCCGGCGAGGGCGGCAGGATGCCGAGCACGCCGAGGCCTGCAACGATCAGATTCATCGATGCCGCCTTGTCCTCGGTCGAAAAGATCGGGATGCCGGCACGGCCGTCTTTCCACGTGTCGACATAGTTGAGCTCGACGGCGCCGCCGTTGTAGGACTTCGACAGCGTGATGCCGCTGCCGTATTTTTTGGTGAGCGATTCGCTCTCGTCGCGCAGAACGGCAAAGCATTTGTCCACCGCGCCGGTGATGCGGTCCTTGTTGCCGCGTACCCATTTGAGCGCCGCCAGTTGTCCGACGATGGCTTCGCGGCCGGGATCGAATGCGACGTGCGAGCCTTTGCCGTAGGTCATGGAGCCGCCGCCGAACCGCTCGCTGTGCCAGCCGAGCGCGCGCTGCAACGGGATGATGTATTCGGGACGCCCGATGATGAGCCCGCTCGTCGGCGCGCCGGCCACCTTGTCCATGCTGTAGAGCACGAGGTCCGCCGAGATATTCCGCGGGTGCGCGCCGAGGAAAGGAATGCCGCGCGCGTTATCCACGATATACGGGATGTTGTTCTCGCGCGCGATCGTGCCCATCGCAGCCTTGAGATCCGGCGTGACGCCATCGGCTTTCTCACCGTAGCCATAGCCGGGCGAGTCGTAGCCGAGAGAAACGAGCGCGGAAACACTGGTCGCGTGCGTTTCGACGATGCGCTGCAGCTTCGCCTGCGTGCGCTTCGCATTCGCCGTCGTGAGCAGCGGCACGATGTAGGACTTGATGCCGTGCGGCTCGTAGCGCGCACCTTCGATCGGCGTGACGATCACGTCCAGGTTGTTGAGTCTGCGGCCCAGTACCCCAAGCTCGCCCGAGATATTTGCGCGGTCGGCGAACATGTCTTTGTACTTCGGAGGGAACGGACGCCCGTAGCCGACCTGATGCTCGCTGTGAGCTTCGTAGAGCGCGACGTAGCGCGTGCGATAGCTGTCACCGCGCCCGGCAATGGGCGGCGTGGCAAGCGTGTCGAGACTCGCCCACAGTGCCGCCTCGCACGTGCCGATCGGGAGCGCGTCGAAGTCGTCCCCGTATTCTTCCTTCACGGCGATGCGAATCTCTTCGATGTATTCGATGAGATTGCGCGTGCTGCGCGCGCCTTCCGCCATGCTGTCGATGACGTCGCGCCGGAGATAGGCGGGACGTGCGGAGTTGCTGCCGGTCAGGCCGATCGTGCCTTTCCACTCCTGGGGCAAGCCGACGCGCTTCGCCTGCTTCTCCACGGCCGCGAGAAACTCATTCTTCTTTGCGCCCAGTGCCTGGTAGATCTGGTGCCTGAACATGTCGCGACTCCTTCTGAACTGACGTTAATCCTTGCGGCGGCGCTTCTCGCGTTCCCATGCCGTCGCCTTCGAATCGAGCTTGAGCGTCTCCGTGCTGACGACGACACCGTATTCGGCAAAGGCGTGCCTGACGCTCATCTTCTCCTGTCGGACGTCTTCGGCGACCGCTCCCGCATCGCGCTCGAGCGGATCGCCGTACCCGCCCGAGGCCGCCATCTCCCCGCGAAATACATCGTCCTTCTTGATCCGGCCCATGTACTTCGAAGGAATGCGCTGCTCGTTCGGCGTGCCGAAATTGAGATACGAGCGCGCCGACGCGCCCGATTTGCCGCCGAAGATTCCCCACGGCGAGAAGCGCTCGCGATCCGAGCGAAGCTGAAGCATCGCTTCGTCCGCCAGCAGCCGATAGCTTCGCACCATCGCGAGCGCACCGCGGTATTTGCCGGGGCCGCCGGTGTCCGGCAGAAAACCGTACTCCTCCATGAGGATTGGGTTCTCGGCCTCCACGAGTTCGACCGGCGTGTTCGCCATGTTGCCGAGGCAGTACGGGCCCGCATCCTGACCGTCGCGATCCGGACCGCCGCCGAGCCCGGTGTTGTTATGGAAGTCGAGATACAGAAAGGGTTTGCGGTTCCTGTGGTAACCGGCGATCACGATCGCGAACTCGGAGCCGCCGACGCACGCCGGCATGCGGTCGGGCAGCATCTGCGCGAGCGCCCCGAGGACGACCTGCCGCACGCGATGACCGCCCTGCCCGCGCGCGCCGAGCGCCGCCGGGAACACCGGGTTCACCCAGCATCCCTCCGGCGCGATCACCGTGATCGGGCGATAGAAGCCGGCGTTGTTCGGCATGTGCGCATCGAAGACCGAGCGGAGCGCCGCGTACGCGCATGAGGCGGTGAACCAGTAATTCGTGTGGAGCGCGCCGCCGGTCTGCGGGGAAGTACCGGTGAAATCGACCGTGACCGTGTCCTCTTTGACGGTGATCTTCACCATGATCTTCACCGGGCCGCTGCCGATGCCGTCGTCGTCGTTCCAGTCGGTGAATTCGTATTCGCCTTCCGGCAGCTTCCGGATGCCCGCGCGCGTCAGGCGCTCGGTGTAGTCGACGAGCTCTTTCATATACATGTTGAACTCGTCGGTGTCGTGGTCAGCGAGAAGCTTGGTGAGCTCCTTCGCTCCAAGATTCAGCGCCGCCATCTGCGCCTTGAGGTCGCCCGCGTTGCGGTCGGGCACGCGAACGTTGTGCTCGATGATGCGCCAGAGCGTGCGGTTGATTTCGCCGCGATCGACGATCTTCGTCGGCGGAATGCGGAGCCCTTCCTGGTAGATCTCGTTGCTGTCCGCGGCATTGCCACCCGGGACGCGGCCGCCCATGTCCGTGTGATGGAGAATCAGCCCGAGAAACGCGACGCGACGCCCGTCCACGAACACGGGCTTGAACATGAAGATGTCGTTCAGGTGACTGCCGCCGGCGTACGGATCGTTGCTCGCGAGAATGTCGCCTTCGTGGATGTCGTCGCCGAAATGCTCCATGCAACCTTGGAGGGCAGGCATCGTCGCGCCGAGATGCACCGGAACGGCCAACCCCTGCGCGACCATCTGGCCGTCCGCATCGCAAATCGACGCCGAGAAATCCATGTTGTTCTTCACCACCGTCGATCGCGCGGTGCGAACGACTGCGAGCATCATGTTGTCGGCGATGCTGACGAGCGAATTCTTGATGAGCTCGCGTTTGACCGGATCGATGTTCATGCGCGTTCCATGATGATGTTGTTCCAGCTGTCGAGCCGCGCCGACCAGCCCGGACGCACGACGGTCGTCGTATCGTATTCCTCCACGATCAGCGGACCCGCCCTCGGCGTTCCGTCCAGCGCCGCGCGCGCAATGACGGGCGCGTCCCGCCAGCCGAGCTCGCGCCCGAAGTACGCTTTGCGGGACGACGCCACGGCGCGATCCTCTCGGTCGCGCTCGAGACGGCTCGGCACGCGCGGCGTCTCCGAAACTCCGCCGCCGATGACTTTGAGTGCGACGATCTGCACCGCCTCGGTATCGGAACGGTAGCCGTAGCTTGCCTGGTGCGCGTCGCCAAATGCCGAGCGTGCGCGTTTCAGCCCGTCCGCGGTGATCGGCCAGCCTTCGATCTGCACCGTGAGCGCCGCCGACTGCGCCACGTGCTTCATCTCGCCGTACAACGCAACACGCTGGCGCGCCTCCGGAAAGCCTTCCTGCTCGAGCAGCCGGCGTGCTTCTTCCATCAGCGGCTTCGCCGCAGCGGTCATCTCTTCGGCCTTCACACTCTCGAGGCGCCGGTAGAACGCGGTGACGAGATGGTGCTCGACGTCCGCGAAGAGCATCCCGAGCGCGCTGAAGAGGCCCGCCACCGGCGGCACGACGATGCGGGTGATGCGTAGCGTCTCCGCAAGATTGGCCGCGTGCACGCCGCCATTGCCGCCGATCGCGAGCAGACCGAATTGGGAGGCGTCGCGACCCCGTTCGGTGGAGACGCCGTGCAGCGCCTTCATCATGTTCGAGTTCGCGATGAGATGGATGCCGTACGCGGCGTCCGTCACGTCGAGTGACATCTTCCCGCCGAGTGCCGCGACTGCGCGCTCCGCCTTCGTCCGATCGATCGCCAGCTCACCACCGCAGAGCACGTCCGGATTGAGATAGCCGAGCAGCACGTTCGCGTCGGTCACGGTCGCATCGGTGCCGCCGCGGTCGTAGCACGCCGGGCCCGGCTCGGCGCCCGCGCTGCGCGGTCCGACCTGCATGCCGCCCGCC
>JADMIO011507089.1_pt1 | contig 23889 bp, 17 predicted proteins | sample 8958161 | NCBI WGS metagenome assembly JADMIO01 (sample SAMN16585339, study PRJNA669376) | soil metagenome | isolation source: Crop rotation soil | place: USA: Cullars Rotation, Alabama | collected 2011
CCCGCGAGATTTGCTACACCGTCTGCAAGCCCGTCTACGAGACCAAGACCCGCGAGATCTGCTACACGGTCTGCAAGCCGGTCTGGGAAACCAAGACCAAAGAGATCTGCTACACGGTCTGCAAGCCGGTCTGGGAAACCAAGACCCGCGAGATCTGCTACACCGTCTGCAAGCCGGTCTACGAAACGAAGACCCGCGAGATCTGCTATACGGTCTGCAAGCCCGTCTACGAGACGAAGACGCGTGAGATTTGCTACACGGTCTGCAAGCCGGTCTGGGAAACCAAGACCCGCGAGATCTGCTACACCGTCTGCAAGCCGGTCCACGAGACCAAGACCCGCGAGATTTGCTACAACGTTTGCAAGCCCGTCTACGAGACTCGTGAGCGCACCGAGTGCTACACGGTCTGCAAGCCGGTTCACTATACGAAGACCGTGACGGAATGCTGCGGTCACTGGGATACGCAAGTAACCTGCACTCCGGGCCCGGTGGTGTGCCGCAAGGTGCAATCGCCTGGTTGCTGGACGTGGGACCCGTGCTGCTGCCGCTGCGTGTACAAGCCCGGCTGCTGCCACACGGAACAAGTCCAGTGCCCGCCGGTCAAGGTCTGCAAGAAGGTCTGGGTTCCGGAAGTCCGCGAGCGTCAGATCAACTGCGTCAAGTATGTGCGTGAGACGAAGACCAAGGTCGTGCCTTACACCGTCTGCCGCATGACGACCGAGAAGCGCGTCAAGACCCAGTGCTACACGGTGTGCCGCATGGTGCCCGAAAAGCGGGTCAAGACCCAGTGCTACAAGGTCTGCCACATGGTGCCCGAAAAGCGGGTCAAGACTCAGTGCTACACGGTGTGCCACATGGTGCCCGAGAAGCGCGTCAAGACTTGCCAGTACACGGTCTGCCGTATGGTGCCCGAGAAGCGCGTCCAAACCCAATGCTACAAGGTGTGCCACATGGTCGCCGAGAAGCGGGTGAAGACTTGCAACTACACGGTCTGCCACATGGTGCCCGAAAAGCGGGTCAAGACTCAGTGCTACACGGTCTGCCACATGGTGCCTGAGAAGCGGGTCAAGACCTGCTGCTACAAGGTTTGCCACATGGTGCCCGAGAAGCGGGTCCAAACCCAGTGCTACAAGGTCTGCCACATGGTGCCCGAGAAGCGCGTCAAGACCTGCAACTACACGGTGTGCCACATGGTGCCCGAGAAGCGGGTCAAGACTCAGTGCTACACGGTCTGCCGTATGGTGTCCGAGCAGCGGGTGAAGAAAGTTGCGTATACGACCTGCAAGCCCGTCTGCGAGACGAAGACCATCCAGGTCACTCGCTGCGTGCCCAAAAAGGTCGCCTATACGGTAACGCGTTGCTGCCCGAAAGTGGTTTGCAAGCAGGTTCCGGTGACAGTCTGCTGCCCGGCTCCTTGCTGCGAGCCGAGCTGTGCGGCCGAACCGAGCTGCGGCTGCGGTAACTAACGCGATAAGAGAGTGAGAAGGGGACTTCTTCTGAGGATTCAGGAGAAGGTCTGGTCAACATCGGCGGCCCGGTCCAACGTGGACCGGGCCGCTGTTTTTGTTTCGCCAGATGTCGCCTTTGCAAGGATTGGAGTGCCCCACGATTCGCTATAATGGGGGGCGGTTCCTGCGCAACCTCGAGCGACGGCAACAACGCCCGTCGCGCGCAGGGGGGTGAATCATGAAATACACCGCACGCGAACTGCTGGAACAGCGCATCACGGAGGTGCAGGCGCAAATCAGCAACCTCGAGTTCACCGCGCACACGATCCTCGATCGCGGTAAACTTCGCGCCCGCCTCTGCGGCGAGTACATCGAGCTGCAACAGCAGCTCGCGGATCTGGGCGCCCCCATGGCGCCCGAGATACCCACGCCAAAGCGCGCCAACGAAGACGTTCTCATCATGGGCACGCGGCGGCTCAAGCTGCTCGACGCGATCGAGCGCGCCTTGAAGGAAGCCAACACTCCTCTCGACGCCGACGATATCGCCTACATCATCGTCAACAACGATTGGGTGCGAAAACTGAGGCACGACTCGCACGCGGCCGTGTACGATGCGATTCAGCGTTGCTTGGATCGCGGCAACAAGCTGGGTATCTGCGTCCTGGGCGAAGGCAAGAATCGCCGCTACCGCCTGGCTTCGAAATCATTGCCGGCCACGGCCACGTAGCAAGTCGGACTTCTCGAATACACGACAAAACGCTCACGAAAAGGCCGACTGCGCCCACGCCGGTATGCTGGTGAAGTAGGCGTGCAAGTTACTCGGTGAGCTCGCGAAGCGCAGCCCGTATCGCTTTCCAAGCAATGCCAGGCTCTTGCCCGAGAACAGGCTGATGTGGCCGTTGCGCGGCGCCGCGTACCACCAATCGAGCCGTTGACCTACGGCGATGTAGCCGTCAGACAACATCGTGGTGAACATGATGATTCCGCCTTCGGCCAGCAGACCGCCCAGATCAGACATCAATCGATTCACGTCGGGCACGTGCTCGAACACTTCGAACGCCGTGATGTAGTCGAACTTGCCGAGCGTTTCGACGTCGACGGCATCGACGTAAGGATCGTACGACGTCGATTGCCAACCGGCCTCACGCAACAGACGGGATAGCAACCCGTCGCCGCCACCATAGTCGAGGTGCCGAATTGACTGCGCATGCTGCCCCAGATTCTTGATCAGCGTCGCGGCGTTGGTGCGCGGACGAAAGTCGAGGTAATGCGGATCGAACTGCACGTACTCGTCGTTGTAGATCTTCTCGGCGAATTGCTCTGGCGTCCAAGTCCTGAACTGGGGCGCGAAAGAAAAGCCGCATCGGCCGCAGAGATAATAATCGACGAGCACGCCGGAAAGGGGCAGTGACTTGCCGACCCGGTCTTCGCACGAGCGGTGAAAGTCCAACTGGTCGAATAACCAGCACTCCCCGTCGCAAACCGGACAGGTTTGAAGTTGGCCCGCCATGCGGAGCATTAGACCACACCTCATTCCACCCCGCAAAAAACTGCCCTTGCCATACCTTGAACCACGAGGTAAAAGCCCGCCCTCGAACTTTGAGGTATTGAGGACAGGCCGGAGACTGGAGGCTGGAGGACGACATGCAAATGCCAGCAAGACCTTCATCCTCCAGTCTCCAGCCTGTTTCCTACAGCCTACAGCCTACAGCCTACAGCCTACGGTCTAATCCCATGTCACGTAAATCGAATCCGGCGTTCTTAAACGGCGTGCCTGAGTTGCTGTTGCTCGAGTTGCTCGCGCGAAGGCCCATGTACGGCTATGAGTTGGTGCAAGCCATCAAAGCGGCCACCGGCGGCCAACTCGAATTCGGCGAAGGCTGCGTCTATCCCATCCTGCATCGCTTGGAAGAGCAAGGCTTGTTGGCTTCCACGCGGCAATCGGTGGGTGGGCGGCAGCGCTTCGTCTACGAAGTCACCAGTCGCGGTCGCGGGCAACTGGCCGAAACCATCGGCGCCTGGCAACGCGTCGTCTCGGCCGTCAACCACGCTTTGCACGGAGGCGAACGTGGACGCGCAGCAGTGGCTTGAACAAGTGCAACGCGAGTTGCGCCGACAAAAACTACCGCCGCTCTACCGAGAGCGGTTCCTGTCTGAGTTGTCTGATCACATCTTCGATTCTGTGGAGGATCTCATGAGCACGGATGCTAGAGACTTGAACAAGCTGGCCCATCACTTGGGCACGCCGCGCGAAATCGCCGCCACCGCAGCCTCTGAGTTTCGCAAAGCCCATTTCTGTCGCCGCCACCCGGTGTTGATGTTCGTAACGCTGCCGCTCGTGGCGCTGCCGCTGGCCTGGGCCGGTTGCCTCATCGTCATCTTGGCCCTGTCCAAAGCCTTTGGATTGGAAAGCGGCGGCCCGGGTCTCGGCGGACCGATACATCGTTGGGCCGAGGCCAACGCCCAGGTCGTCATGCTGGCCATGCTCGTCATCCCCACCGCGATTGCGACCATGCTATTCTGCCGCGCCGCTCGCAAAGCAAACGTCAGTTGGAAATGGACGCTCACCGCGGGCTCGATCCTAGCCGTCGTCGCCGGCACCGCCGCCGCGACGCTGATCATGCCGGGCGTCACCGCTCGCGGAGCCTTCACCTTCGGCTTCGGCGTAAGCTCGCATCCGAGCTACGCCCAAATGCTGCAATTCGCCGTGCCGATGGCGATCGCCGGCTGGGCCGTCTATCGCCAGCTTGGCGTGCGCCGAGAAAAACTAGCTGCGTAACCGAGTCGTGCATCGCAAAACACAGAGCGGCACGGACCGGCATTGTGCCAGCCCGTGCCGCTGCTGTTTTCGCCTCTCGAGTATCTTCGAGTTTCTAGCGCCACGTCACCGACGACTGCAGCCGAGTGTCGAGGTTCGAGCCGCTCGTCGAATTGAGTCCCGTTGCGCCTTTCGACGGTTGCACGCTGGAAGAAGTGGGCGCCGTCTTGAGCGGGTTCGTCACGCCCAACTCGCGAAACACCTGGTCGCGCGTCGCCGCTGGCAGCGTAGCGACAAACTGGTCCGCGGCGCCTTCGCTCGGCCGGCGCGGCCGCAACTGGTCGACCATCCAGTCCAGAAACGCAAAGACGTCTCGCAGGCTGTCAGGACGCGGGCGTTTGGCCTCGAAGAAATTCTCGAACACATTGTCGGCCACTTCATCGCCCGTCTTGATCCCATCGTCGGCATCGAACCGCCAATGGATGCCCAGGTAGATGCGGCTCTGCGCGTTCTCCACCTTGGCCTCCGTAAGACTGTCGAACGATCGCTCGACCAGCGCTCTCGGCTGACTATTTGAACCTAGCGTCACGCCGTTGAGCTCGTCGGAGACGAACGAAAACGAGATATCATCTCGACCGTAAAACCGCGCCAGCGATTGAAACACCGACGCGCCAAACGTGGCATGACCCGACGTGTATGCGGGGAAGGGCGGGGTGAAGTCGATCTCGCCCGGCCGCGGATTGCTGGCCGGCGCGCCCAGCGGAACCCAACCAGGATTGCCGTCCGTTTCGGGATTGCCGTCGGTGTCTCCGTAACGCACACCCATCACCGGACGCCAGAAAGCATCGTCGTACTTGTTGTTCCAGGCGGTGAAGCCCGCATCGGCCATGGCCACGTTCAACAGCGCGAACATGCGAGCATTCTCGCCTTCCGTATTGCCCTCCTGCCGGGCGATCGTCGCGGCGATCTGGTTGTAGAGCCGCGGCGGCGTGCCCAGGCCCGGCCGTCCGTCGTAAGCCCAGTAGATGCCGATGTTCGTTTGCTCCGCCGTGCGCTCGGTTGGCGACGACGGCGTTCCGTTGCCGCCGAGTCGGGAGATCTCCTCGAAGGCATCGGTGTACTCCTGGCTGGCCATGAATTGCATGCGTCCCGCGGGCGTGCCGTCGTCGAGCCGGCGCGCTTCGAACTGCTCGAGCGAATCCACGGCGAACGGCTTGATGTGCATGGCCCCGGCCGCATAAAAACCCTGGTTGGAGTTCATCGGATCGACCGCGTGAAAACCCGGCTGGCCATTCGGCACGTACATCGAGTTCTTCAGGTCGCTGGCGCCGTCTTCGTTCCGGGCTTCGAGCATGACGTCGGCCACGTAGGCGCCCACCAGCCGTCCATGAATCTCGCGAACTCCGTTCGGCACCCGCGCGAGCGTCGTCGTTAGCGCCGCGTCGAACGTCGACGTTTGCGCTGGATACAGCGCCGCCAGCGTGTCGTGCGCCGCCTGCGCCACCGCGGCTTCCACGTCCGCTTTCTTGGCCAAGGGTGCTTTGACCAGATACTTTTCGCCAATGCTGGCCACCGAATTGTACGCGTCGTACATCGCGGCGCTCACCATGGCGAACGCCCGCGCCGTCAGGATCGGTCCTCCTTCCTCGGGCTTGGCCAGCGAATGATCCACCGCGTTAGCGTCGAGCATGACCTCGTTCCACTCCAAGATCACGTCCACGGCCATCAAGTGCCGCGGCTCCAGCGCTTCGAATCTCCTGAATGTCGAAAACGTGCGATTGGTGAGCAAACGATTGCGAGTCTTCATGATGTCCCTCTCCGTAGTGCAGCAATTGATGATGCCTTCGGCATCAGCCCCTTCGTCGGCCCGACGCCAACAGCGCGCAACGGCGCAGTTGGCGGCAGTCGGAGTTCGTTCCGCAAGATCAGCGGTCCTCAATTCGCGCTTTGCCCTGCGGCCCGTCGACCGCGCGCGACAGATGTGAATAGCCGCCGTTATACGCCAGCCACACGCAAAAAAGAAACGTGCTGGCCCGATACCCACCCAACAGCAGGAGCCGACGGAAATGGCAAGCTTGCGTCTAAGACTGCTCGGAGATCGCCGGCTCGGGCACTTCGTAGCGAACCGGGGTGCTTCTCAACAAATAGACCAGCGCCACGAAGTCATAAATCGCATGTGTCAGGATCGGCGGAACGAGGTTGTCGGTCGCCACAAACAACCAGCCGAGATATACGCCGATCAGACCGGCCAGCACGAAGTAGGTCGTCGAAATCGCATGCACCGCCCCGAATGCTAGCGAAGCCAGCCCGATGCCCGCGGCAATCGAACCAGTCCATCGAGCGCCCGCCGTCTGCAGAACGCCGCGAAACAAAAGCTCCTCGCCAAGCCCGGCGGAGAGCGAAATCAGCACCAGATCGATCAGCGAACACTGCCGCAGATGGGGCAACAGGTGCGTCTCGACCAACTCCAGCAGCGATCGCAGCGGCCCGATCGGCCAGCGCTTCATCAGCACCAGCGCCACCATCATCGGCGACGCCGCCAGCGCCCCCTGCCCCACGGCCGGCCACGACCAACTCATTTGCGCTATCGGTGGAACATCCAGCAGCCAGCCGAACCCAATCGCCAACGCGGCCAGCACCACTTCGCTCAACAGCACCAGGATCAAGAACTGTCGGCGCTGCATGACCGTCGTGTCCATCGATGCTTACTCAATCGAGCCAATTGGCCCCAGCGAGTGTGGCAGTCCGCTGTTTCGCGCCGGCTTCGCCGTGCGTCGACCACGCAACGAATCGATACTGAGCGGCCCCGGCCCCATGGCCAATAGGAACACCAAGCCGCCCGAGATCGAAACGTTCTTCATGAAGTTGATCATCTGCATCCGCGCTTGATCCTCGGGCACGGCCCAGAAGTTGTGCATGATGACCGAGACCGGCACCAGGAATAGCAACAGCACCACCGCGCCCCAGCGCGCATAGAGCCCCAGCACAACCAACACACCGCCCACCAGTTCCAACCCCACGGCAATGGAAAGCAAAGCGTCGGGCATCGGCAGGCCGCGATCGGTCATCATCTGCAAGGTGCCTTGCCAGTCTTGCAGCTTGCCGACGGCGCTCAAGATAAAGATGAGCGCCAAGGCCACACGCCCCAACGGCGCAATCCATCGAATCGGATGTTGATCCATGGTCGCTACTCTCCTATTGATCTCCGCCGAGATTCATCCGCCACCACGCGCATTGTACGCCCCGCCAAGGAGTGCAAGACGGCGATCACAAGCGCTCGACACGCCAAGCTATTTCCTTACATTTCCTTGACTTAAGGCTCCTTGACGATTGCCGGCGACGGCTGCTAGATTGACCGGCTTCGTTACGTCTTGCGCGAGCGCGCGTCAATCACGCCTGCCGCTTGCGCAAAGGATCAACGTCCGCCAACGCGGGGCGGCCCCCACAACGCTTGCAGAGGATTCTAGTTTGATGGCCAAGGATCAGAAATACGTGTATTCGTTCGGTCCCTCGGGCACCGATGGCAGCGCCGCAATGCGCGAAATCCTGGGTGGCAAGGGGGCCAACCTGGCTGAAATGACGAATCTCGGCCTGCCGGTGCCGGCCGGCTTCACCATCGGCACCAACGTCTGCAACTATTACTACGACCACGACCGCTCCTACCCGGCCGAATTGCGCGACGCCGTTTCCAAAGCCATGGCCAAGGTGGAAAAGGAAATGGGCGCCAAGTTCGGCTCCACCGAAAATCCGCTCTTGGTCTCCTGCCGCTCGGGCGCCCGCGACTCGATGCCCGGCATGATGGACACCGTGCTCAACATCGGCCTGAACGATCAAACGGTCGAGGCCCTGGCGAAGCAATCGGGCAACGAACGATTCGCCTGGGACAGCTATCGCCGCTTCGTGCAGATGTATGGCGACGTCGTCTTGGACATGAAACCCAAAACCAAGCACGACCACGATCCGTTCGAAGAACTCCTCGACGCCAAGAAGCACAAAGCCGGCGTCAAAAACGACTTTGAACTCACCGCCGCGCAACTCAAGGAACTGGTCACCGAGTTCAAGCAAGCCATCAAGCAAGGCACCGGCAAAGACTTCCCCAACGACCCGATGGAACAAGTCTGGGGCGCGGTCGGCGCCGTCTTCGGCAGTTGGATGAACGACCGAGCCATCGTCTATCGCCGCACCTACGGCATCCCGCACGACTGGGGCACAGCCGTCAACGTGCAGGCCATGGTCTTCGGCAACCTGGGCGACGATTGCGCAACGGGCGTGGCCATGACCCGCGATGTGGCGCTCGGCGGCCCCGGCATCAATGGCGACTACCTGATTAACGCGCAGGGCGAAGACGTCGTGGCCGGCATTCGCACACCGCAGCGCATCGAAGAGACGCTCGAAAAGGTCATGCCCAAGGGCTATGCCGAACTGGTCGAAATCGGCAAGAAGCTCGAATCCCATTATCGAGACGTGCAAGACATCGAGTTCACGATCCAGCGCGGCAAGGTGTGGATGCTGCAAACTCGCAACGCCAAGCGCACCGGTTTCGCGGCAGTCCGCATCGCCGTCGACATGGTCAACGAAGGTCTGATCAGCGAGGAAGACGCACTCAGCGCCAAGCGCATTCCGGCCGACGATCTCAATCAACTCTTGCAGCCGATCAACGATCCCGAGTCGAAGCGCGCCGCCGTTTCCGCCGGTCGTTTGCTGGCCAAGGGCATCAACGCCGGCCCCGGCGCCGCCTCGGGCAAGATCTGCTTCCACGCCTCGGATGCCGAAGCCGAATGGCTCAAGGACAAACACGTTCAGCTCATTCTGGTGCGCCGCGAAACCAGCCCCGAAGACTTGCGCGGCATGAAGATCGCCCAAGGCATTCTCACGGCTTTCGGCGGCGCCAGCTCGCACGCGGCGCTCGTCAGCCGCCAGATGGGCAAGGCCTGTATCGTCGGCTGCGGCGATTTGAACATCGACTATGTCGCCGGCACAGTGACCGTCAACGGCAAGGTGCTCAAGGCGGGCGACCACATCGCCATCGACGGCTTCACCGGCGAGGTCTTCGAAGGCGCGGTGCAAACCCGCCCTAGCGAAATCCTGGAAGTGCTCATTTCCAAGACCCTCAAGCCCGAGCAGGCCGGCACCTATCAGCGCTACGAGCAACTGATGAAGTGGGTCGACAAACATCGCAAGCTCAAGGTGCGAGCCAATGCCGACGAGCCCAAGCAAGCGCTCGAGGCCATCGCCTTCGGCGCCGAGGGTATCGGTCTGTGCCGCACCGAGCACATGTTCTTCGACCACATCGACGACTTCCGCGAGATGATCCTCGCCAACACCGTCGCAGACCGCGAGAAAGCCCTGGCCAAGTTGCTGCCGCATCAGCGCAAAGATTTTGAAGGTCTGTTCCGCGCCATGGCCGGCCGACCGGTGACCATTCGGCTCCTCGATCCGCCGCTGCACGAGTTCCTGCCGCACACGGCCAACGAGCAGGCGGAGCTATCGAAGAAGATCGGCGTGCCCGCGGAAGTCATCGCCCGTCGCGTGCAGGAGTTGCACGAGTTCAATCCCATGCTCGGCCATCGCGGCTGCCGCTTGGGTATCGTCTATCCGGAAATCACCCGCATGCAAGCTCGGGCGATCTTCGAGGCCGCGTGCGCCATCAAACGGGGCGGTGCCGATATCGTGCCCGAAGTGATGATCCCGCTGGCCGGCTTCGCCACCGAGTTCCACAACCAAGAGAAGATCGTTCGCGAAACCGCCACCAAGGTCTTCGCCGAGCAAGGCGTCACGGTCGAGTACCTCGTCGGCACCATGGTTGAACTGCCCCGCGCCGCGATCTGCGCCGATCAGATCGCCAAACATGCCGAGTTCTTCAGCTTTGGCACCAACGACCTGACGCAGACCACGCTGGGCATGAGCCGCGACGATTACGGCTCGTTCATCAACGAGTATCGCGAGAACGACATTCTGCCGAACGATCCGTTCCAGACCATCGATCGCGACGGCGTGGGCGGCCTGATGAAGATCGCGGTCGCCGGCGGCCAGAAGGTCCGGCCCGACATCAAGCTGGGCATCTGTGGCGAGCATGGCGGCGATCCGGCCAGCGTGATGTTCTGCCACGAGATCGGCCTGAATTACGTGAGCTGCTCGCCGTTCCGCGTGCCGATCGCACGCCTGGCGGCCGCCCAAGCTGCCGTGGCCGAGAAGAAGGCCAAGAAGTAATCCCGGCCTCTCAGTACGTTCTAAACAAAACCAGCCCGCCGCGGCGCTCATGTCCGTGGCGGGCTGGCTTTTTGAACGGTGCGGAGATTCGCGCTCGGAAGCGCTGGCCGGAGTCGACGCCGCGTGCTTGGGGGTGCAGCGGTCCGTTCGCAACGGCTCTGAATCCTCCGCCCTCGGAAGTCCGTTGCGCTGGCATTCGCAACAGGACTTCGCCATGCGGTCTAGCCGGCTTTCGCCGTCAGGCCGCGGCCCTCGCCTTCGTCGTCCGACTCGCGGCGAAGTTTGAGCGTCGCGGTGGGCGGCATCCGACGTTCCTGCACGAATCCCCGCGTGCCTTGCGACAGGAACGGATGAAACATCGCGGCGGGCCCTTCGGTGAATTCGGCCTTCAAGGTTTCCAAGACGTCGGTCCACCGCAAACCCTGGCGATAGATGACGCGGTACGCGGCCTTAAGCTGCGCGACGTCGGACGCCGTATAACCGTTGCGGCGCAGGCCAACGAGGTTCAAGCCCACGATCAAACCGCTGCGGCCGTCGACCATCACATACGGCGGGATATCCTGCACCACGCGGGCGCAGCCGCCGATCATCGCCAGCCGGCCGACTCGGCAAAACTGATGCACGGCCACGGCGCCGGAAACGAACGCCCGATCTTCAACCGTCACGAAGCCGCCCAGCAATGAGTTGTTCGCCAGGATGACGTTGCTGCCGACGGTGCAATCGTGCGCCACGTGCGCGCCGACCATCAAAAGGTTGTGGTCTCCGATGCGCGTCACTCCGCCCGAGTTCAAACCCACGTGGACCGTGCAGTTTTCGCGCAATGTGTTGTGCGAGCCGATCTCGATGCGACCCGGGTTCTCGGGCTTCTTCACGTGCTGAGGCAGGCCGCCGATGACCGTCCCCTCGCACACCGTATTGTGATCACCTAACTTAGTCTCCCCTTTGATCACCACGCGGCTTTCCAGCGTGCAGTGATCGCCAATCATCGCCCCCTCTTCCACAATCGAAAACGGACCTATCGTAACGTCACGTCCGAGCTTGGCATGTGGGCTGACAATAGCCTGGGGGTGGATGCTCACCGTGGGTGCTCCGAGGCGGGATGGGAAGGGAGAGGTGACGGGCAGGGCGCGGGGTGGGAGTCGAAGAATTGGCGGACGAAGGTTCGTTCGCGGGCCCCATGGCCCAAACGTTTCGTCGTCCTGCCACTCGTTATCGGTTGTTCCAAACGCGCCGGTTCAACCCAAAATGCTACCTCTGCCGTCTCTGCCGACAGCTCGCAAGTCCTGCCGTCAAAGTCACCGAAGGCGTCAGCCCCACCGCGGAAATGAAGCCGCGCGGGCGGCCAAATGCGCGTCGACAACCGGCAAAGTTTACCCAGCTTTGCCGACGCGCACGCTCCGTCTGAAATTGCTACAATCCGCGCTAGCGAATTGGCGCTGCAAATGAGCCTTTTAGCAGCGCACAGGACATTACGTTTTAGATCGTTTGGAACCCCCATGCCAACCAACGAAGAGCTATACGCCCAGGCGGATCAACTCAAAGGCGCCGGCAAGCTGGCTGAAGCCGCCGAAGTCCTAGAAAGCCTGGTCGCCCAGGACGAGCAGTACGCGCTGGCGCACTCCGCGCTGGCGGTCATCTATGGACGGCTGCAAAAGCACGACCAGGCCATTCGCCACGGCCTGAAGGTTTGTGAACTCGAGCCCAACGAGCCGTTCAGCTTTACGGCCATGAGCGTCACATTCCAACGTGCCGGCAAGATTCCCGAGGCCGAGGACGCCATGGCCCGAGCCCACACGCTGCAAGGGCGGCGCTAACCAGCAGCCGGCAGCGAGATCGGCGGGCGCTTAGCCGATCTTCAATCCGGCGTCGTCGATCGAATAGCGCACTATCTCGTCCGAGCAGGCGCTGCCGCGATGTTTGGCGATATATAGTCCGCGCGACATCTTGGCGCCGTCGCGCAGCTTGCCAATGTAGATCAGCGTGTTGGCCGTGGCCAGCACGTCGCCGTCGACCAAGGGGCGTTCGATCAGCGGCCCCAACATCGACTCGTGCGCCGTCACCAGCAACATCGCGCCGATCGCCTGGTGGTCATAGGCGTGTGCGTCAATCGACTCGCTGCACGCGCGATAATGCTGGCGAAACAGATCGCGCGCCACCCAGGCCGATTCCTTGCGCAGCACCTGGTGATAGACGTATTCGAACAGCTCGAACTGAATCGATTCGCTGGGACGCGCCGCGGGCTCGATGCCGTCGATCACCACGCGCCGCACACCTCGCACGAAATTGCTGTAGAAGAAATCGACCGTCAGCTCGAGCTTGGCCGCCAACTCGGCCTGCCAGTCGTGCCAGGCGTCGAAACCCATTTCCTGCTGCGTGACGCGCCGGCCTTGCGCGTCGAACACGTGCAAGTACTCGCCGACGTTCCGCTCAGCGTCAAAGCAACGTTGCGCGTCGAACCGCTCCGTGGGATGAGCGGCCAGTTGCCAATCGAACATCCGCCGCGCATAGTCGACGTGGCTCTGCGAATCGATGCGCGCGCTCATGTCGAAGATGACGCCAGGCCGTCCCTCCGTGCTTGCACCGGCATGGAGAAACTGCACGCCCAGTTGCGTCTTGCCCGCGCCGCTGGCGCCGACGACGACCGTGAGCGTGCCCGGAATCAGGCCGCCGCCCAGCAGTTCGTCCAAGCCGGGAACGCCCGTCGACTGGCGCGGGAGCTGCAACGCTTGACGACTCAACTCGGCCATCCCATCTCGCGCTTCAGAAACATGTAGCTGAGGAACGTGTGGCTGACGAACGTCAATGCTTGGCTTGCCCGGCGAAATTCAGGTGCGAGAACGCCTTCGCCTTCACCACGTCGGTGATCTTGAGCGCCGCCACGTTCTGATACGGAATGAGCACCATGCGCGCCCCCACCGTGTCGGGAGCCCGCCGCTCGATCAACACCATGTCCTCACTGGCGAAGAAGTTGACGAAGGCGATTTGCTCGTCAAACGTGGCCACCAGCACTCCACGCTTGGGCAAATCTTCCGGCCATTGCTGGAAGCATTTACGCCAACTTTCCGTGGCATCCGTGGCCATGTTTGTCATTCCGTCGTGTTTTTGCCGCGGTTATTTCAACTCGTCGACAAGCTGCTGATACGACTTCCGCTCCAGCGGCGTCAACCGCGCACGATTGTCCTTCAACTCTTCAGCTTGGGCAATAGCATTGCGCGCCGCGTCGAGGTTGTCCGCCTGCTTCTCGGCTAGCGCCAGGTGCAAGTACTTGCTGACCGTCGGGGAGTCGCTCGCCGAGAGCTTCAAGTCAACCATGGCCTGCTTGAGATCGCCCTGGTTCAAGTAGACCAGGCCTCGCGTGTCGAGCAAATCTGACATCGGCCCCATGACTTCAATGGATTCGTTGATCAACTTCAACGCCTCGGGCAGGTCCTTCTTGGTCATCGCCAGCAGGAATGCCAGATTGTTCTTTACGAGTGCCGCTTGTGCGGGTGTGGTTTCCTTGGCCGCCAGCACCTCGCGATAGAGCTTTTCAACGTCGTCGTACTTGCCCTGCAGGTCCTTGATTTCCGCCATCAACAACTTGATGCGCGGAAGATCGGCTTCGTTCTGCAATCCCGCCGCGGCCCAATCTTCCATGAGTTTGAAACGTTCCGCCGTCGCCTGATCCGGATTGTAACGTAAGGTTTCGAGCGCCACCGGAAGCACTTCGGAAATCTTCTGCTGCTTGCGCGCCTCCTCCATCATGGCAAACGCTTTGTCTACCTCGCCGCGTCGACCCAAGTATGCTGCCAAGGCAATGGTGCCTCGCTTTTCCTGGCTGACGTATTCCTCCAGCAATTGTTGCGCGGCGTCATACTGCTCCAGTTGTTCCATCAGCATGGCAACCTCCGCCAGCCGGCGGATTTCGCTGGGCGGCAACGGGCTAGGCACGAGTTGCCGCAGCACGGCCACGGCTTGTTGTCCTTGACCTGTCTTCGCTAGTACCTTCGCTCGCAGCTCGAATAGCGCCGGCTTGAGCGCGTTGCTGACGCGCGGTTCCACCTTGCCCATCATTTCGTCGAGCGTCGTCAGCCACCGCGACGCCTCTTCGTATTCGCCGTGTTTGGTTAGGGCTTGCGCCAACGCCAAAATGGCTTCGGGATCCTGACCCTGTTCGGTCATGCTCGAAACCATCAGCTCCTTCGCCCGCGACCAGTCTCCCTGCACTTCGTAGAGCTGCCCCAACACCAGTTGCTCGCGCGGCTGCAGCGGTCGAATCTGGGCTAGCTGTTCGATCAGACGCGTCGATCGAGCACGCGATTCCGGTTCCTGCCGCTTGGACAGCAGTTGCACGATCGCTTGTATGTCCTCCGGCGGCAGCTTGCCGTCGCGCGCGTTTTGCTCGATCAGCTTGGTTGCTTTGACAACGTCCTCATACACGCCCGATGAGGCGATAATCTCCGCTTGCGACCGTCGCGCCCATCCCAAGTCGCGCAAACCTTGCGCGTCCTTCGAGTTCTTCGCCGTGTCGACGATCTTCTGCAAGTACGGATCTGCTCGATTCACTGACTTGGCAAATTCATTTGCCGGGCCGCTTCTCGCCTGGCGGAAGTAGAATTCCACCAACTGCCGCAGCGCAGCCGTATCTCCCGGCTTGGCCTCGATGGCCGCCAGGTAGTTTCGTTCCGCTTCCTGCGGATCCTCCACCAATTCGTACAATTGCGCAAGCGCCGTCACATTGTCTCCCAACACGGGTGTCGCCTGCCCGATCGCTTCCAATGCCGCCGGCTTCTTCTTGTTTGCCACGAGGTGGCGAACTAAGAGGATCCATGTTTGGGGCAACTTGGAGCCGCTCTCGACGGCCTTGCGATAGGCCGCCTCGGCCTCCTCGGGCCGCCCCGCTTGTTCCAGCACTTGCGCCAGCGCCACCTGATTGGCCGGATTGTCCGGGTCCTCCGCGACGTCCTTCTCGGCCAATTGCAAAGCGCCCGTGATGTCGCCCTGTTGCACGAGACTCTGCTTGAGTACGGTGCTCAACGGATCCGTCGAGCTGATTTCTCCCACGTATTTCAGCGCGTCATCAGCTTCCGAATAGCGTCTGCGCGAATGCAGCAGGCGCACGAGCCGGCGCGCGACGACCGGCTGCCCGGCCTGGCTGCACGCCAAGGCTCGCTTATAGCTGTCGATGGCCCCGTCGACGTTGCCTTCGAAGTGATCGATTTCCGCTTGCACTCGCCACAGCGAGCTCCATTCTCCACGCACCGAAAGCGCTTCCTTAATCAGTCGACGGGCATCGGTCAGCTGCTTGCGGTCGTCATCCGTAAGTTCGGTATTTTGTCCTGCGTCCTTGCTCGCTAGCGGGCGGATCAAGTACATGGCTCGCGCGTACTTGTAGAGCGGACTTTGCGGTCCCCAATTGGAAGAGTCGTGAATGTTCTTAAGTACGGCTTCCATTCCCGCGGTATCGTTCGTGTCCGCCATGAGTTCGAACAACATCTGACGCACGGCTGAGTTCTTGGCATCGTGCTCCATGGCGAATTTCCAGCAGCGCTTTGCGGTCTCCGTGTCGCGAAACTGCAAATACGCGGCGCCCAATTGCAACATCAGCGCCACTTGCTGTTCGTCCGTGAACTGATCGATCCCCTTTTCCAATTCTTGCAATTTAGACTTGGCGTCATCGCCGCCCTCGCTGACGATGCGACGCAGTCGCTCCATCCGCAAGGTGGGCACGTCGCCGACTTCCTTCTCCGCCTGATCCAATAGCGTGCCAATACGATCGGCGCGGTTGGTCACTTGCAACAGTCGCGTTAGCGCCGCCCACACGCGCTGGTCTTTGGGATCATCTTTGCGGCACGCCAGCAAAATGGTTTGAGCCGCCTCGAGTTGGTCTTGCGCCATCAACAACTCGGCCTTGAGAATCTGGTTGTCCAGTTTGGTCCGCGCGGGATCCGCGGCCAGGATTTCCGCCAGTTTGTTAACCGTCGTCCAATCCCGTTCCTCTTTTGGGCGACGAGTCTGGTCGGCGATGAGCAATTGCAATACTTGAGGCCGCAGTGCCGGCAGATTCTCAACATTGTCTGCCAGTGGCTGGATGTTGACGGTCGCTTCATCAAAGCGACCAAGCCGCTGCAACGCCGAGGCCTCGCTGACCAAGGCGATCAGATTTCCAGGGATCGATTGCGCTACGCGTCGCGCAGCTTCCAACTGTCGATCGGGTAAACCCAGCGCCGAGTAGCAGTCCGCCAACATCAGATCGAGTTGCGGAAGCAGCCCCGCGAACATGCTCCGCCCTAGCGCGGGACGAACCGACTCGAACTCGCGACTGGCTTCCCAGAAGTCCTGTTCCGCAAACTTCACCCGCGCCCGCGCATAGCGCACGTACTCGGGTACGTACAGCTCGCGCTTCGACATTTCGTCACACGTCATCAGTGCGCCCGTAAGATCACGGGTCGAGAGTTGTAGGTCGAACAAGGCGGGCAACAGTGTTTGCACGATTTCGGCTTTGGCCACTCCCTCCTTCAAGATCGCAACGCCGGCAGGTAAGTCCTGCTGGGAAGCCGCCAATTGAGCCAAAAGCAAGTACACCTCTTGCTTTTCAGGATGCTCGGCACGCGCCTTCTCCAACAGCTCTTTCGATCGCCCAAAATCTTTCTCCGCCAGCGCCATGGTTGCCATGGCCAACATGACTTCGGGATCATTCGGAGCGATCTCGAACGCTTTATCCAAGTCTGCCTTGACCTTTGGTAGTGCCTCGTTCATGACCTCCGGCTTGCCACTGGCCCGCGACACAGTGTTCACGAATTGCGCGCGCGAAAGATACGCCTTCGCCGAGTTCGGGTTGTAGGCGATCATTTGGCTCATCACTTCGTCGGCGCGTTTTGGCCCGTCGGGATTGGAATAGACAAGTTGCGCCAACAACAAAAACGCATCGGTTTCCTGCGCGCCCGGCCCTGGATCAGACTTCCATTGACCGCTCGCATTGTCGAAGCCCACGAGGTTGTACAACGTCTGGGTGGCTTTGACCTGATCGCGCATGCCGAGTTGGCACCGTGCGCGCTGCAACTCTAACTTCGGTCCCGTCTTGCCGTTGCTGTTGAGATAGTTGATGTGGCTTATTCCGTCGTCGAAACGGCGCATCATCAACATGTATTCAATCAAGCGTTCACGCGCATCGGCCAACTCCGGATGGCGGCGAATCGCTTCCTCCAAGACAGAATACGCCCGCCGCTTTTCGCTCAAACTCGAACTGGGCTTTTGGGCAGCGTCGTCGACCAGCTTCGCCAACTCGGCATAGCTGGGGGCTTCGTCCTTGTATTTGAGATACTGCTCGTAGTTCTTGATCGCCTCTTCCGAGTTGCCCTGCTTGACGGCGTTCTCGGCCTGCAGCTTCAGCGAATCGGCGTTGCGTTCGAGCTGGAATCCATGCAGGAAGTGAGTTCCCACCACGGAGACCAAAATGATCCCGACCAACCACAGTGCCAGCTTGACGTTGAGACGTTTCATGTTCACTCGATCGCCTTGTAAGCAAAAAAGAATCGGCGCTGTTACTACGCACGCACGCCCGACCTTGGCTTGCGCAAGATTGGCAGGTGTCGAGCCCGTCGCGCGAAAAGAGGTGCCACGCGCGCTGCTGCCCAATAAACACCGCTCGTTCGGCGCTTCCGCCACCTCGTGGAAACGCCGCCGGGGGAACAATTGAACTGATTTTTATCGTACTTGGTTCGACGGGGCTGTCAACGAACTGGGCCGCTCCCGCCGGCCTCGCGCAGCCTCCCTAACCATCCTCTCACACTGATTTTAGAGCCTCTCATCCCGGCCCGCTAACACGCCCAATCACGGGGCACTTAGGCAACCTGCGTCCATTGGGGTGTGTTTAGTGGGTTTAAATGTTGGGATTTCTTGGTGCTGGCTTGATAACTGGCAAAGTGTGTGGGGGAGTTTGCCGATTATTGGGGCTGTGCCGGTCGGGACGGCTTGGCGGCTTCGTGGCTGCGCTTGCCCGCTGGCACAACCACCCTTGCGCAAGGGACGTCGATGCTGGGCCTGGGTTCTCATTCTTGGTGGCGCTCACTGCTCTGCTCGCTGGTGCTCTGCGCCAGTGGCTGTAGCGCCATCGTCTATCGGCCGGAGCCACGGCTGGTGGGTCCGCAGACGCCGCCGCCGATGGACGGCCCTTGCGTGCCCACGGAGAAGGACAAGAGCTCGCTGCCTCCTTATACGGTCGAGCCGCCAGACATCCTGGTGATCGAAGCCATCCGCGTGGTTCCCAAGCCGCCCTACCACATCCAGTCGGGCGACGAATTGCAGATTATTGCCGAGCCGCCCGAAGCCAATCTGGCCGCGCGAGGCTTCTTCGTCGATCCGCAAGGACGCATCGACTTAGGTCCCCGTTACGGCAAAGTGCCGGTCAACGGCATGACCACGGACGAAGCCACCGATGCAGTCAAAGCGGCCATTGCCGAAGTCTATCGCGATCCGGAAGTCTCGCTCACGTTGGTGCAGTCGACGGCCATGCAGCCCATCTTGGGCGAGCATCTGGTGTCGCCCGACGGCACGGTCAACCTGGGCACGTATGGCCTGGTGCACGTGGCCGGCTTGACGTTGCCCGAGGTGAAGCAGGCGGTGGAAGCCCATCTGGCGGAGTTTTTGGACGAGCCGAAGGTGTCGGTGTCGGTGTTCGCTTACAACAGCAAGGTGTATTACGTGATCACCCAAGGCGCCGGTCAGGGCGACGTGGTCACGCGGTTGCCGATCACGGGCAACGAGACGGTGCTGGATGCGATCTCGAACATCAACGGTCTGAGTCCCTTGTCGAGCAAGAGGATCTGGATCGCGCGGCCCGCGCCTAGCGGCGCCGGCTGCGACGTGATCTTGCCGGTGGACTGGAACCAGATCACGGCGGGCGCGGCCACGGCCACGAACTATCAAGTGTTCCCCGGCGACCGCGTGTTCGTGGCCGAGAACAAGCTGGTGGCGATCGACGGCTTCTTGAGCCGCGCCATCGCGCCCTTCGAACGCATCTTCGGCTTCACCTTGCTAGGCACCCAAGCCATCCAAACCATCAACCGCTTCCCCCTCGGATTCGGTCAAGGACAAACCGGGTTCTAAGCGAAGCCACGCGGAAACTACCTTCTGCTAGTCGCGAATTCAACCTCGAGGACCATCGATGTTTAACGCATACTCATCGTTCAAAGCCTTGGCAGCGTGCGGAATCGCGATCTTGATACTGGCTGGAACGTCGGCCGCGCAATCGCCGGCGACGGTCAACCCTTACCGAGCGCGGATGACGGCGACGCAGCCCACGGTCAGCCCTTACTTGAATTTGAACGTTGACCCCAACAGCGGGCTGTCGAACTATGGCTCGCTGGTGCGGCCGATGTTGACGCAGCGCGAGCTGATGGAAAAGGAACGTGAGCGGGAGCAGCTGCAAGCTCGGCCGCAATTGGCACAAGGACGCGCGACTGGCCAGGTCGCCGAGACGAGACAATCGCCGGGGCGACCGAGTGGAACGTTCATGAACTACTCGCACTACTTTGGCGGCGGCCGTTAAGCCGGCGGCCATGCTCCGCGGCAACGCGCCTAGTGCGCGATCCGTCGCTGCGCGGCGGGTGCTTGCTCGCGCAGCGCCAGCAGAATCCCCAGCGCGACGATCGCCAGCCCTGCGATGCTTGGCGCCAAGAACAGCCACCAAGCCAGCCCAACGAGCGTGACGACCAAGCCGGGCGACACCTTGGGCAGCAGTCGGCCGCGTGCGAGCAGTACCACGCCGGCGCCGCACGAAGCGGCCAGCAACGCGGTGGCAATACGGCCCGTCCAACCGGCCGGAGCACTGCGCGAATAATCGAGCTGCAAAGGTTTCTCGCCATTCTTACTCACGAAGCGCAGCGGAGCGGCCGCGTCGTTATTGGCAACGAGCAAGTCGGCGGGCGTGTGCCAGGCAAGCGGCGATCGCGCGGATGGAGCGCGTGAGCCGAGCCGTTTGTCGACCGCGCCGATTTGTGCGTCGAGCTGGCGGGCTTCGGTTTCTTCGGGCGAAGACGCGACGTCGGCGTCGATTTGGCTCAACGTGGCACGTGCAGCGGTGTAACGGCTTCGCCAGGGCTGGTACCAGCGTGCAATTTCTTCCGGCAGGTGTTCGCCCAGGATCTCGGCCGGCAATTGAGCAATCGCCGCGATGGATCGAAGCCGGCGCAACTCCTGCTGGGGCGCACTGAGTTCGGCGGCGTCGGCGGTTGATTCTGCGGCGACGAACGACTGCGGTCCGTAAATCGTCCAGAACGTTTCGCTGACTTTCAGCTCGGGAAGACGAGGCGCCGGGAACGATTTGACTGAGCCGCGTTGTTCGTAGGGGCCCTGGAATACGACTTCCAATCGCTGCGGCAGTTGCGCGGGTCCCAGGTTGGCGCGCCAGCGACGATTTTCCAAAGCGACTAGTTGCGCGGGCAGGCCCTCGATTTCGGCGTGCACCAACTCGTGGCCCGGCGGCAATTCGAGCACGCACGTGGCGGCGCCGGCCGGTTCGATGTCAAAGTACGCCACGCCATGACATTGGCCGTCGGCTTGCCAGGCGACGTGGACGTCAGCCAGCTTGACTTGCGCCGTGGACTCGCCTCGCTGCACGCCGCGCAGCGACGCCTGAAAGTGTTCGTCATCCACTCGAAAGACCGTTTTGGCGGTGTCGCCGCTGTTGGCTGACATCCAAGCCGGCGGCTCCTTCGCGCGACTCAACCCCACGGTTTCCCAAGAGACTTGTTGCAAGTCGAGCCGCTCGGGCAAGACGACATAGCGCTCGACTTCTTTCATACGCTGGGGCATGACGTCGGGCACGCGCAATCGATCTCCCGCGGCCAGCGACACTCGCCCGCGAATGCGAAGCTCCGCGTCGCCGGCGATCGGCTTGGACGGATACACGAGAAGTTGTATCTTCGTCTCGCCCGGAATCGACGTCAGCCTGGTGCGCGCCGGCGGTTCGACTCGATAGGGCTCGACCCATTGCGGTGGAACCTGGAAGGAAAGCACGTCGGCGACGCCACCTTCGACGTGGATGCGGCAGCGCATGTCGGCCAGCCAGCGATCGCCGTCGCGCTCAAGCGCGGTAACGGTTGTTGCGCTGACTTGCGGCGCATTCGGTGAAATGTCGACCGTGAGCGCGGTTTGCGGATTGTCGGCATTGAATACGCCCACCAGCGTGCCAAAACCTTCGCGCGGCTCACCGGTTTCCATTTCCGCGACGGGGGTAACACCTGGCGCCGGACGAACCGCGGCCAACAGGCTGCTTTGGCGATAGATACGCCAGTCCTGGCGGTCGATCTTGGCATCGGCGAACTGCAAACGTGGCAACTCGAATGCCCCGGTCGAAGGCGAGGCGACTTGTGCCTGCACGTTGAGATCCTCTCGACAGCCTCGCCGCCGATGGCGTCTCCTGCACCACCTGTCACCAGATCCAGCGTGAACGCCTCGGCCAGCGTTCCAGCTTCAACGGCGGGTTCGTCATCGACACAACGACGCCGATTGGCCGACGCCCGATTTACGGGCCATATGAGGTGGACAAGGGCCACACCACGGTGATGCATTCATCGAGTGGCTTCCTCCCAACGCAATCCAACCACATCCGGCAATCCGAGCTCTGCGCCACGTGCCACACTCTGTACACACCGACGCTCGACTCGTTAGGTAGACGAGTCGGCACGCTTCCGGAGCAGATGCCATTCCTCGAGTGGCAGCATAGCGAATATCGCAACGCGCAGAGTTGCCAGTCCTGCCACATGCCGGCCGTCGTCGCCGCGCGCGACAGCACCCCGATCACGTCGATTCGCGGCCAGCCGCGCGCCGATGCGCGCCGTCATTGGTTCCCCGGCGGCAATTTCTTCATGCTCGGTATGCTGAATCGATATCGAGCCGAGCTCGCCGTCGAGGCACAGCCGCAGGAGCTCGACCAGGCTGCATCGCGCACGCGCGAGATCCTCGCCGAGGCGGCGACCGTCGCCATCGAGCTGGTGCCAAATGAGAACAACCACCTCGCGTTCGACGTCGACATCGCCAACCTCACCGGACACAAGCTCCCAACGGCCTACCCGTCACGACGCGCCTGGCTGCACGTCGCCGTCCGCGATCGCTCGGGAGCACTCGTGTTCGAGTCGGGAAAGCTCACGCCCGCCGGTAACATCGTTGGAAATGACAACGACGACGACCGCACGAAGTACGAGCCACACTATCGCGAGATCTCGCGCCCCGATCAGGTGCAGATCTACGAGGCAATCATGCAGGATCCCGAGGGCAACGTGACGACGGGATTGCTCTCCGCTCTGCGCTACGTGAAGGACAACCGCGTCTTGCCGCGTGGCTTCGAGAAGTTACATGCGGATGCCGACATCGCCGTGCAGGGCGACGCGGCGAGCGACCCTGCGTTTGTGGGCGGTCGGCACCGCACGCGCTACAGCATCGACGTCGCTCGCGCGCAGGCACCCTTCCGCGTCGCCGCGGAGCTCTGGTATCAACCGATCGGATATCGTTGGGCACAGAACTTACGTCTTCAGCCTTCGACCGAAGGGAACCGTTTCCTCGCCTACTTCGACTCGATGGCCAGCGTTTCAGGCATTGTGCTCGCGCAAGACAGCGCAACCGCGCGGTGATTCCTCTTCCGGCGCCGGGCGGTCCCGGACTGGAACCACGCTGGACCTCCAGCGCGAAGAGTGGCGTCGGCACTGCCTTCGATGGGCGCAGCCTCGTCTGGTTCACCGTCTCTCACGGTATCCTCGACGAGATCTACTATCCGCGTGTCGATCAGGCGAACACGCGCGACTTCGGCCTGCTCATCACCGATGCCGGGGCGCCTAACGAATCGTTCTTCGCCGAGGAGAAGCGTGACACGGCCAGCGTCGTGCAGCTGCTCGAGCCGGGCGTACCAGCGTACCGACTGATCAACACCTGCCTTCGCCGCCGCTTTCAAATCGAGAAAACGGTCGTCGCCGACCCCGAGCGCGACGTCGTCGTGCAACGCGTTCGGATGAAGCCCCTCGTCGGCTCGCTCGAGAATTTCCGTGTGTTCGCGCTGCTCGCGCCACACATCGGCAACCAGGGATACGGCAACGACGCATGGTGCGATGATTACAAGGGTATTCCGATGCTGTTTGCGGAACGCGGCGACGTTGCCCTCGCGCTCGCGGCCAGTATTCCCTGGCGTGCACGGAGCTGCGGCTATGTCGGCGTAAGCGACGGATGGCGACAACTGCGAGAGCAGCGCCATCTCGTCGAGTATACGGAAGCGCGCAACGGCAACGTTGCGCTCACCGGTGAGATCGATCTCACCGCGGCCATGCGCGAGGTCGACGGATCATCCGTTGCGGAGTTCGTGCTCGCCCTCGGATTCGGCTCGGGCCCAGCCGAGGCTGCGCAGCGATCACGGATGACGCTCGCGTCGAGCTTCGATCGGCTCGCCGAGTCGTACGTGAACGAGTGGCTGGCGTATCACGAGCGCACGCGCGGGCCGGAAGC
>JADMIO010007334.1_pt1 | contig 23885 bp, 19 predicted proteins | sample 8958161 | NCBI WGS metagenome assembly JADMIO01 (sample SAMN16585339, study PRJNA669376) | soil metagenome | isolation source: Crop rotation soil | place: USA: Cullars Rotation, Alabama | collected 2011
CGCGACAACTTGTCCACGTGGAATTCTAAGCTTAGGATCCCAATGTGCTGGAAAGATCTATCTGAATGCGCCCAAGCCCTTCCCCGCATTTTCCAGCGATCCAGCTGATATGCGGAAAGTCAATGACCTGGTCCGCCAGGCGCGCAGCGAAGACGATGAGATTCCCTTGTCCGACAAGATCGCCGAACTCAGAGCGCCGATCGCCAATGCCAACCAGGCCGTTACAGAATATCGCGACGACCTGTTCAAGAGGCTTCCGCCTGCATACGAAGTGTTCGAAGCCGGCCTGAAGGATGCCGTCGACCGGGTGAAAGTTGGGGTCGAAGGATATGGAATCGCGCGACTTGTGAAGGATTCGGTCCGCAGCTGGCTGATCACCGGCAATCACACTCCCCAGCAGATCAGCGCGGTCCGCGAGCTGTTCAAGATCGGCAAGGTGAGCGGCCCCTCGGTAGCCGGAAAGCTCGAATGGAAAAAGGACCAGCGTTCTTTTACGATCGCGTCAACGAACGTTTCAATCACAAGCGAAAATTTCAAAGACATCGACGCCGAGCTGTATGAAAAATTGAATCCGACCGAGAGCGGGAATGAGTTGAAATTTAAGGACGACGACAAGCCCGCGAAGCAGAAGAAGAAATAGAGGAAAATCATGCCGATTAAAGTGCGAATTCCGTCTCCCTTGCGACAGTACAGCAAGGGGGCCGATGTGGTCGAAGGTTCCGGCGGAAGCGTCGGTGAAGTGCTTAATAACCTCAAATCCCAGGCCGCGGGCATCGAGGGGAGGCTGTTCAAAGGGCCCAATCAGCTCAATCGCTTCGTCAACATCTACGTGAACGACGAAGACATCCGCTTCCTGAAGAATCTGGAAACGCCGGTGAAGGAAGGCGACGAGATCAGCATCGTCCCCGCCATCGCGGGTGGCAGGTAGTTACCCTTTTTGTTTAGCCGCGGCGCTTGCGCCGCGAGAGATCGTCATGGCTCAAGCTTATTCCAAACGCTGCTGGTTCACGTTTCCATCGCGTCTGCAGGTGGAGCAGCCGATTATCTGGCGAATGAGCCAGAAATTCCCGCAAGTGAGCTTCGACATCCGCCAGGCGAGCGTGCAGAACGAGATCGGCATCATGGCGGTGCTTCTGACCGGGCCGGAAAAGGACGTAAACGACGCGATCGCGTTCGTTCGCGCGCAGGGGGTTACGGTTGAGCCGATTGAGAAGAGCGTGGTGGAAGGGTAATCATCTCACACATCGGTGAATGCATTCGGAATCTCTCGCCCCAATAACAAGTGCAAAAAAGGCCAGCTCTGCTAACGTCTGCCGGCAATTGTGCCGATCATGCATTGGGGCGGGCTTCCATTCCGAATCAATCGGTGTTATGCTCGCAAATTGTCGCGGGAAGGTTTTTCCGCATTTTGGATCGTCACATCGTTCGGCCGCATTTCGTTTGTTGCCCCCGTTTGTCGCGATTTTGACCTGGTATTTACAGGAGTTTTTGGTTCTCATTTTTCTTATGTCACAGTCTATTGAATCTCGCATTATTTCACACGTCACTTCACCCGGGTATCAGCCCAAGCGGCCCCGCAAGCTGGCCGCGGATTTGAATCTGCAGGAAGAACAACATTACCATGCCTTTCGAGATGCATTGCGCGAGCTGATGCACCAGGGGCGAATCATTTACGGCGCACGCGGAGCGATCGTCTTGCCAACCGAAAAATCAAGCCACGACCAGTTCCTGGGAACCTATCGGCACAACAAGCGCGGTTTCGGCTTTGTCGTGCCGTCGGATCCGTCCTCGCATGAAGATCTGTTTATCCCCGAAGGATCCAACAACGGCGCGATTACCGGCGATATCGTGCGCGCAAAGATCGTCTCCCGCGGACAACGCGACGGAAAAGCCTATCACAGCGGAAAAATCGTGGAGGTTGTCCAGCGAACACAGAAGCGATTCGTCGGTTCGGTCACCAAGATGCACGGCCAGTGGTTCGTGATGCCCGACGGCAACACGATCACCGATCCCGTTCTTACCCCCGACGCCGCCAGCCGGCACATCAAGCCGGGAACCAAGGTCGTCGTCGAGCTGACGGCCTACCCCGAAAACGGCCAGCAGGCCGAGGGGGTCATCACCGAGGTGCTTGGCGCCGCCGGTGAGAAGGATGTCGATCTGAAAAGCGTCATCGTTCAGTTCAACATGCCGGAAGACTTTCCCGATGCCGTCAAAGATCAGGCGCGGGCCAGCGTCGATGATTTTGATCCCGATGAGGAGCGCCGGCATCGCCTCGATCTGAGCGACCAGGTCATCTGCACGATCGATCCCGACGACGCCAAGGATTACGACGACGCCATCAGCCTTCGGCGGTTGGAGAACGGCCAGTGGCAATTGGGCGTGCACATCGCCGACGTTTCACATTTCGTCCCACAGGGCACGCCACTCGATGAAGAGGCCAAAAGTCGTGGGAATAGCGCGTATTTCCCAGGATACGTCATTCCGATGCTGCCGGAAATCTTGAGCAACGGCGTGTGCAGCCTGCAGGAAGGCGTTCCGCGCTTGTGCAAGAGCGCGTTTATTACGTATGACGAGAACGCGAAGCCAATCAGTACAAAGTTCGCCAATACGATCATCAAAAGCGCCACACGGCTGCGCTATCGCGAGGCGCAAGCGATCCTTGACGGCGCGGAGGTCATTCCGCACCCCGATGGGGATCGCAAGGTATCGGATTACAAGCCCGAAGTGGTGAAACTCCTGCATGAGATGAACGCGCTGGCGCGTCGTTTGCAAAAACGCCGGCATCACCAGGGCCAGATCGTGCTCGATCTCCCTGAAGTTGACCTGGTGCTTGATGAAGAAGGCCGCGTGATCGACGCGGTGCCGGAAGATCAAAGCTTCACCCACACGCTGATCGAAATGTTCATGGTCGAAGCGAACGAGGCCGTCGCGAGATTGCTGGATTCGCAGAATGTGCCTTTCCTTCGCCGCACGCATCCCGAGCCCGATCTGGAGGATGCCGAGCGCCTGCGACAGTTCGTACAGGTCGCGGGGCACCAGATTCCCAAGAAACTCGATCGCAAGGCGCTGCAAGCGCTGCTTGCCAAGCTCCGCGGGAAACCTGAATCGTTCGCCATCAATCTGGCGGTGCTGAAAAGCCTGACGCGGGCGGAATATTCTCCTCAGCCGATCGGGCACTACGCGCTGGCCAGCGAGCATTACAGCCATTTCACCTCGCCGATCCGCCGATACGCGGACCTGACGATCCATCGCCTGCTCGATGCCTATTTCGCGGCGCGCGGAGATCATGCAGGTCCTCCGCGGAAGACAAAGATCGATCCTGAAGACGTTCCCGATCATGCGGAGCTGATGGAGCTGGGCAAGCATCTCAGTTTCACCGAGCGCCGCGCCGATGATGCCGAGCGTGAGCTGCGGCAGATCAAGATCCTGGAGCTGATGAAGAATCACATCGGCGAAGATTTTGCCGGGGTGGTGACGGGCGTGACAAATTTCGGCGTGTTTGTGCAGCTTCAGCGGTATCTCAACGATGGGCTGGTTCGGTACGAAGATCTGTTCGATGACTGGTGGGATGTGGATGATCGTTCCGGAGTGATCACCGGCCAGCGTACGGGAATAAAGATCCGCATCGGCGACGTGGTAACGGCGAGAATCGTGAAGGTGGACGTCGCGCGTCGCGAGCTGGACCTGGCGATTGTGAAATTGCAAAGCGGGGCAACGCCGCAACCGGGAAAATCCAAAAAGCCGCGTCCGGGGGACAGGGGTCGCAAGGAAAAGCACGCTCGCGGAGGCGCGGCGCGACGGCATGGCAAGCCCAGCAAGCGTCGACGGCGTTGAGTTGCGGCTCGAATTCACCACAATACCCCTCATGAAAGTCGACATCTGTGTTTACGGCGGGACGGCGGCCGGTGTAATGGCGGCCATCAAGGCAAAGAATCTCGGTAAATCCGTCGTGCTGGTCGAGCCTGGCCATCACCTGGGCGGAATGACCAGCGGCGGGCTGGGATATACCGATTTCGGCAACAAATCCGCCATCGGCGGGATGGCGCTGAATGTCTACCAGCGAATCGGCGCCCACTTCGACGAGGCGGACCTTGCCACGGCGCAGGGTGGAGCGGCAAAAGATCCCAATGGCGCCGTCTGGGTTTTCACTCCGGGTATCGCAGAAAAAGTGATGAAGGACATGATCGCCGAAGCGGGCGTAAAGGTGCTGTTTGAGCATCGCATCTCCGCGGCGTCGATGAAAGACGGTGCGATTACGAAGGTCGAGCTGGAGAACGTGCCCAGCGGCGAATTTAATGAGTGGGGCACGAAACTGCTTAAGCACCAAACGGTTGAAGCTGCGATGTACATCGATTGCAGCTACGAAGGCGACCTGATGGCGAAGGCCGGCGTGTCGTATTTCGTGGGCCGCGAAGCCAACCAGCAGTACGGCGAAACGCTTAACGGCATTTTTGAGATCACGCCTAAGCACCAGCTCACCGAGCCGGTTGATCCGTATATCAAGCCCGGCGATCCGAAAAGCGGCCTTTTGCCGCTGATGCTCCCGCGCGACAGCGGAAAGGGAAGTGATTTTCCGCAGGGTCAGGGAAACGGCGATAAGCGAATGCAGTCGTACAACTTTCGGATCTGCATGACGAACGATTCAAAGCTGATGCTGCCGTACACCCGCCCGCCGGGTTATCGCGAGGAGGATTTTGAACTGCTGGCGCGGCATGTCGAAGCGCTCGCCGCGGCCGATAAGCTGCCGGAAGTTCATCGGCATCTGCTCAAATGGGACATGGTCACCAGGACCAAAACCGACATCAACAACAAAGGCGGCGTATCGACCGATTATATTGGGAAGAACTGGGCCTACCCCGAAGCCGACTATGCCACCCGCGGGCAGATCTGGCGCGAGCATATGCTTTATACGCAGGGCTTATTCTATTTCCTGTCGACGAGCAAGCGCGTCCCGCAGCACATTCGCGATGAAATGAATCAATCGGGATTGGCGAAGGATGAGTTCATCGATACCGGTCACTGGCCGCACCAGCTCTATGTCCGAGAAGCCAGGCGGATGATTGGCGATTACGTCGTCACGCAGCAAACCTGCGAGCACAAGACGACCACGGAGGATTCCATCGGCCTGGCCGCGTACACGATGGATTCACACAACTGCCAGCGGCTGGTGATCGACGGCCTGGCGAAGAACGAAGGTAACGTCGAGGTGAAACCGAGCGGCCCGTATCCGATCAGCTATCGCGGGATCACCCCAAAAGAAAAACAATGCCGCAACCTGGTCGTCCCGGTGTGCCTGTCGGCGAGTCACATTGCCTACGGCTCCATTCGAATGGAACCGGTCTTCATGGTGCTAGGCCAAAGCGCCGCCACCGCGGCCAGCCTCGCTATTGATGGAAAATGCAGCGTGCAGGCGCTTTCTTACGATCGGCTGAAATCCCGACTTGTTGAAGACGGACAAAAGTTAGTGGTTTAGTGGCATGCTCATCCCTTGTGGCATGGGTCGCTGGCCCATGCGCACGCGTCAGCGGCCCGTGCCACATTACTTCATACCCGGCGTATTTGGCTCGCGAAGGTGAATTAAACCCATCATCTGTTCATCCCTCGCGAAATCAACCGGCCCGCACCAGCTCGCGCTTTCGCCGGTTGCGTTTTTATGCTGGATAAAATTGAATCGCAGCAGCGTTGCATGCCCCCGGCGGGGGTCGTCGATGATCTTCCACGGGATCGCCACTTCGCCGCGCCATACCGGGCCGTCGAGCGTGCTCGCATATCGCACCGCGGCGCCTTCCACCGGCAGCCACGGATCGGCGTTGATCCGCGGATCCATTTTTCGTTCGATCCACTGCCCGCCGGGTTTGCATACTACGTGCAGCACCGGACCCACCGAGTTATCGATGTACAGCGGCTGAACCAGGATCTGACAAAGATCCTCTCCCCACGCCCGGCGCAGATCATAGTTGACGAAATTGCGCATCGATTTCACTTCGGTCTGCTGCGCGCCGGCCAGCTTGAAACCGACGTAAAAATTCTCATCCGACCAGTTGCTGTACACCTGCGACGGCGTGGTAGCATAACGCAGCGCCTGCTGCTGAATCGCAGGAACACTGAGCATCTGCACCAGCGGGCCGTCGGCCAGCGCGTCGTCCGGGTCCCAATCCTCCAGTGAGCCGTCAATCATCAATCGCGATTCGCGGCGAAGGCTCATTGCGACGGGAAGCGACAGCCGGATCGTTGATCGCCGCTTGGTATAGCCATTGGTAAACGTCAGCTCGATCGGCCGCCGCGATCCGGCCTGCAGCTTCTCAAGATCGAATCGACCTTCGACGCTGATTCGACGCACTTTGAACTGCGGCAGCGGCGGGGCAGGCTGCACCTGCGGGCGAACTACCCAGCCCGGCGGCATTACGGTCCATTGCAGCGTGTTGGGATCGGGCGTGTCGGCCGCCGGGTTGTACAGATCAAGATTCACACGAACATCCAGCGAGCTTCCGCTGCGATCGCTCAGCGTGTCCCAAAGCCAGTTGATGCCTCGGGGGATGAGCAACGGCTGCTCCTGACTTTGCCGCCAGCGCAGCGTGTTAATCGACAGCTCATTCTTCTTCTGCGCATCGAGCTTGTTCGAACCCGATCGCGTCAGGATCGATTCTGCAATGATCTTTTGCAGCTCCGTCCAGGTGTTGGCGTTTGATGTGCCGGTGAGCAGCGCGTATGCCGGATCGGCCGGTTGGCCGGGCGCAAGCTCAACCGGCTTGCAGATCAATCGGGAAAGAATCAGCGGGTTGATCGTTTCGCCGCGCTGCCGGGCCAGCCAGAGATATTCAAAATCCTGCTCGGCGCGGCGGAGCCATTTCAATTGCAGCGTCGGCACCGGCTTGTCGATTCCGAACCACTGCCCGGGATAGAACCAGACGAATTCACTTTCCTCGGCGATCTCGGTGGCCGGATGCGACGGCAGCGCCGGCGGCCACATGATCATTTGTGCCGACCGCAGATGCGCCAGATAAGCCCATGATCGAACATCCTGCTCGTCCGATGCCGCGCCCACGTGGGCCGTCACATCCGGCTGATCCGTGCGCAGCCACAGGCTTGGCCGAGGCGTTTCGCTGGGCCAGGATCGAGTGGGCGCATCCGATACAAGCGGCGCTGCCACTGCCTGCAGGCGCGAGGCCGATGCCGGCGGAATCAGGTTCGATGATTCATCCTTTGCCAGCTGCAGTTGATCCAGCTCCAGCGGCGCGGTGACGCGGATCCGCGAATGGGCCGCGAGAATCTGTGCCACGTCGGCGCTCATCATGATCTGCTCACCGCTTTGCACACGGCCCGAAGAGGTTGGATTGAGCAGTACCGAGGCCCGCGGCAGCCAATCGTTCTGATCGAAATGCACCGCGGCCAGCCGCCAGTACGCGGTTCGCGAGGCGACGTCAAAATTATTGAGGAAATCCGGCACGGGAAGCGGCCAATAGGCGCTGCTGCCGATCCACGGGTTCACCAGCGCATCGTATTCGCTCCAATCGATCTGCGGCAGTGAGCCCGCGGGCCATTTCACGGTCGGTTGCAGGCGCGACGCAATCGGGTTAAGCCGATGCGCGTTGGCCAGCGCCATCAGCTCGTCCAGCGTCTTGATGGCGGCTGCGTGGCGTGGATCGTCGCGGCTCAGCAGTCGCGGGGTGATCGCCTCAAACTGCGACGGCCATAGCCGCTGCAGATCGTCCCAGTTCAATTGCGAGGCAAGGGCAAGATGCCGCTCTTCGGGCAGCGAAAAATCGTAAACCGTCAGTCGCACGTTCGCTGTCGCGAGGGATTCATCGGATGCAACATCGATCAAATCAACGCTGACGTTGTAGATGCCGGGTTTGGCGTCGGCCAAGACGTCAACGTCGACCCACATCTGCACGTCCGATTCGGATGAGATGCGCGAGGTATCCACCCGGCCGCTTTGCATAGCCAGCGGAACCAGCGCCCGGGGAACGCTCGATCGGGATGAAAGCGCCGCGCCGGTTTGCCGCGCCACGGCGGCGCGATTCAGATTCACCGGCATCGGCACGATCTGAAACGCGCTCACCGATGTCAGCGGCAACGATTGCGTCGATTGCTCCATCCGCGGACGCCGAACCCGCGCCGTCCACCGATGTTTTTCTTTTCCGCTGGGAAATGAAACCGCGAAGCCGACGGTTTCATTCCGAGCGCAAACCATGTCGAGCGTTGAGCCGAGCTGGTTTGCCGACGCTCCGCCAAGCCTCATAAACGTGATGCGCGCTCCCTCCCTGGATGCGCGATCGTGCGGGCAGCCCAGCAGCATTGAGCAAAGCATGATTGCGCAGAATCTGCCCGCTAATGCATGCAGAGAATTACAGATCCTGATCAACATGGATGAACGACGGCGGATCACTAGGCCCGGCAGGGCAGACGGACAAACTTCCGAGGAAATATCGCTTTTTCCCGGCAAAATACAAGTTAACCCGGGAAGGCATGTCGGACACTGCAGGGCGCAATCAAGCGGCCGATCGTCCATGCGGCCTTTTTTATCGTCCCGCGATTCCTATCATCCATTCCATGCCCCGTGTCCCCGCAAATCGCGGAAAATGGCTGGTGATCGTCCTGCTCGGCGCCGCGATCGTGCTTGCAATCGGCGCGGCTCTGTTCAATCGACACCACCAGCGGCGCCCACCGAGTACCGAAGAACCGGTTTTGCATTGGTTTTGGTGATCTGCGCACAACAGGTATCTCACCCGTTTTGCTGAACCTCGCGCGATACTGGCGAGACGCCCGTGCTACAGAAATTTTTGAATCTGCTCAACCAACCTGGCTTCATCCCCATCAAAAAATCGCACATCCAACTGCAACCGCACAATCGCCGGTAGTGTTTTTTTCGCCGCGGGGAGATTCTTTACCTTCGCCCAATCCTTCTCCGTCGTCACCAGCAGCGGGGCATCGCCGGCCAGTTTATGCACCTCATCCAAATCCGCCTCGCTATAGTGGTGATGATCGGGATACCACTTTGCCCCCGCGAAGTTCGATCCAAACGATTTCATCGCCCGCTCAAGCGATTGCGGCTGCCCGATTCCCGCAAAGGCGAAAAATCGCGCCTTGGTCAGCGCGTCGATCGCCAATTCACCCAGCGGGCCGATCAGGCTGGTATGAACATGATCCGACCTGTAGATCGGCGCCGCCGAATTGTGTCGGCGGATGGTTTGTTCGATTGAGACAATCGCTTCGGCCGGCACCTCGCTGGCGTGCGTGATCAAAACGGCCGACGCCCGCCGCAAACCCGCCAGCGGTTCGCGCAGCAAGCCGCGCGGAAAGACATGGCCAAACCCGAACGGCTCAACCGCGTTGATCAGCACCAAGTCAAAATCACGATGCAGCCGCCGATGCTGGAAGCCGTCATCGAGCAGGAAAATCGTTGTCTCAGGATGATCGCGAAGCACGGTTTGTCCGCCGGCGAGACGATCGGGCTCGGCGTGGATGACAATGGCAGGGCGAGGCTCGGGCCGAGCGGAATCTTCCGGTCCCATGGCGTTCGGCTCGGCCGGAGCCTCGCCCTCCCGATTCAGCGCGCGATCAAGCAACTCCGCTTCGTCGCTCAATCCCCTGCTCGATTTGTATCCTCGGAGCAGAATCGCCGGGCGCTGGCCGGTGCTTCTCAGCCAGCGCGCCAGATGCGCTACCACCGGCGTTTTGCCCGTTCCGCCGGTGGTAAGATTTCCCACGCAGATCACCGGCCGCGGCAGGCGATGAATGGCCCTTCGTCCGCAATCAAACATCGCGTTGCGGGTCGACATCGCCCCGCTGTAAATCGGCTCTGCCACCGATAATACACCCCGCAGAATCGATGCTCCCATCCCGCGAGCCTCGCCGCTCATCACGCGCTTGCCGAATTGATCAAACGATTGGCCCATTAGCTACCCTATAAGCCAGGCATCATCGCAGGCGGTGAAAACGATCGGCGGTTTCGGAACCCGCGACAGATCGAATCGATCAATAAGTTGCCGCGCGGTAATCGCATCGCCTGCCTCCACACCACTCCATCGCGCCAGCAGCGCGACCAGCCGCTCCGGCATCACCCCGCGATCGCGGTAATACGACAACCGCGTGTCACCATGGCGCTTGGCGAGCCGGCGGCCATCTTCGCCGATCACCAGCGGAAGGTGAATGTACTGGGGGATGCGATCTTCCATCCCCAGCGCGCGATACAGCATCATCTGCCGCGGGGTGGATTCAAGCAGATCATCGCCGCGAACAACATGAGTGACGCCCGCCGCCGCATCGTCCACGACCACCGCCAGCTGATATGCGGGCGTGCCGTCGGCCTTGGCGATGACGAAATCGTTCTGAGTTTGCATTTGCTCCCTCTCCCCTTGCGGGAGAGGGCTGGGGTGAGGGGTAAGTTCACATCGTCTTTTGGCGGATTCGCGCAACTGACCTTCGGCAGTTTCCCCCTCACCCCGGCCCTCTCCCGCAAGGGGAGAAGGAGAAGACAAGAACCGAATCGCTGGTTTCTTGCCCGTCTTCGCAATCGCCTCTTCCACCGACGCAAACTTCCCCCGGCACGTTCCCGGATACGCGCTCGATCCATCCTCGGCGTGCGGGGCGCTCGCGGCCAGTTCCACTTCTCGGCGGCTGCACACGCACGGATACGCCAACCCCATCTTCAACAGTTGCTCGACCGCCTCCCGATAAATCGCCATTCGCGACGATTGATAGACCGGCCCCTCGTCCCAATCCAACCCCAGCCAGCACAGGTCCTCTATCGCCTGCTGATCCGCCCCCTTCTTGATCCGCGGGCCGTCGAGATCCTCGATGCGCAGCAGGATCCGCCAGCCTCTTTGCTTCGCCAGCAGCCAGTTGATCAGGAATGTTCGCGCGTTGCCCAGGTGCAGCGCGCCGGTCGGCGAGGGTGCAAGGCGGCTGAGATTCATTTTTCAACCGCCGGCGCTGCGGTATCCAGCTCCAGCGTGTTCAGGATCGTTTGCAGAAAATTCTTGTCGGTGTTGAAACGATTCTGAGTTAATCCCAAAAAGTTCAGCTCGTACTGTGCCGAATCCTTGGCTCGCGGCACAAAGACGCTGATCGTCCATCGATATTCCGGAGATGTATCGACGCCGAGCTCCTGCCCCGGCAGGTTAATCGGCTGGCCCACGCTCTGGCGCTCCAGAAATGTCAGTTCTCCGCGCGTTTTGGCTTCGACTGACTTGATCTCTTCGGGTTTTTTGGCCATTTCACTCTTCGCGCCGTCGATCAGGTATTGGATCTGGTCGCGTGTCATCGATGGCCGCTGCGACAGTTGAATCTGCACTTCTCCGCCGGACGGCGTTGTTCCCTGCAAAAATGCCATCGTCGTTTTTCCCGGCGCCTGCACCTGCCAACCCGGTGGAACCATCAGCTTCAGCGGGATATATCCCAGCGCCAGTGGTTTTCGCGGGGCGTGCAGCAATTCCTGGGTGGTGGGGGGCTTGTTCTTGCCATCGGCCGTTTTAGTCGCATCGGCCGGCGGGGCCGGTGAATCATCGCAGCCGGCAAGTATCAGTCCCACGCAGATAAGCAGCAGATATCGTTTAAGCATTCGGATCGCTCCAAAATCTTTCGCCTGTCTATATCTTTGAAACAGCAGCGAGAATTGGCAAGCGGGCGTTTGAAACAGCTTTAGGGAGATGCGCTCAGCTGCCCGCCCTCCACGTTCACCTCGCGCCGCGCCTGACGTTCATCCTTGGCCACGCTTCCGTCATGCAGATGAAGCACCCGCTGACAACGGTGCGCGACCGATGGATCATGCGTTACCAGCAGGATCGTCCGCCCGCTGTCGACCAGCTCATCGAACAATTTCAAAACGGCCTGCCCCGTTTTACTGTCAAGGGCGCCTGTGGGTTCGTCCGCCAGCACGATCAGCGGATCGTTGATCAGCGCTCTGGCGATGCAGACGCGCTGCTGCTGTCCGCCGGAGAGTTGCATCGGCCGATGATCCAGCCGCTGCTCCAGACCCACGCGCTCGGCCAGCTCGATCGCGCGCTTCCGCCGCTGCGCCGGAGGAACCTGCAGGTAAAACATCGGCACTTCCAGGTTCTCCAGGACCGTCAACTGCTGGATCAGGTTGAAATTCTGAAAGATGAACCCGATGCGCCGGCTGCGGATCTCGCTTAGCTCGTCATCGGGCATCAGGCTGATGTCGTCCCCGCCGAGGACGTAGTTTCCGCTGGTGGGTTTGTCGAGGCAGCCGAGAATATTCATCAGCGTGCTTTTGCCCGATCCCGATGCCCCCATGATGGCGGTGTATTCACCTTGGACGAAATCGACGTTGATGCTGCGCAGGGCGTGCACTTCCACGTCGGTTCCGGGCTTGTGGTAAACCTTGGAGAGATTCTGAACGGCGGCAACCACGGACATGCAGTCGATTGTAGGGGGCGGGAGGAATTCCCGCACGCATCGGGCAAAAATCAGACCCATTTCCTTGCAACGACCGCGAAACCGACGATGCAGGTAAGCCAGTGATCCCAGCGTCCCGGCATTGCGCCCGGGATTTGCCTGCGAAAGTGGGGATCTTCCTCCACCTGCTCGATCGACAGGCCGGATTCCACCAGGCCGTTGAAAATGTCCGACATGAAATGCCGGAACTCGATTCCGCCATCATCTCGATGGCGCACGCGCTCGGCGTAAGGGCGCGTGATGCGGTATCCTTGGCCGTCCCAGTCCGAGGGATCGACAAATTCCGTTGCGGGATTGGTGAACTGCACACGGTATCGCCCGCCGGGTCGAAGCACGCGCGCGACCTCGCGATACACATCGCGCACCTCGGGGACGTACGCCATCGACGGCGCTTGGAAAACAAGGTCGAACATGCCAGCTGCCAGCGCGCCCAGATCGCGCATGTCCGCCCGAATCGTTTTCACGGGGTAACCGTAATGCTCCGCCGCCGCGCGATCGCCGGCCAACTGCCCCTCGGCCAGATCGACCACCGTCACATTCGCGCCGAGCAATCCAAACACCGCCGACTGCTGACCGCCTCCCGACGCCAGGCACAACACGTCTTTGCCCGCGATGTTGCTCAGGAGATTCGGCGGATAGAAATTCATCAGCCTTTCCGGCGCTGGATCCAGTTTTCCCGCGGCGTACTGGCGCATGATTTCGACATCCAGCGACAGCCAAGGCGTCGTCAGATCGCACTTCTGGCGCGCCAGCTGTTCCCAGGCCTGCCGATTGGCTGCGAGAATGTCTGTTGGGTCGTTCAACTCTCTTCTTGCTGATGCGTGCCGGTCGGTCATAAGTGCTGATTTTTGGCGAAAATCAGTAAAAAACGCCGCCAAAAGTCTATCGCAAAAGAGCTTGCAAGCGCCCCGCGAAGGGCCTGCAAATCGACGTTTGGCCCTCGCTTGGACCCGCGGGTCGTCCGCGAGCCAAAACGCCGCGAAATCGCTCCGAGAGGCCTCCGCGAAGATATCGATCGCGGACAATCTATGGTGATCTTAGCCAGAAACTAACCCGTGATAATGCCGGGCGATGGTGGAGGCGGGGTCGATCGCATTTCCAGCAGCGGGGCAAATTCCTCCTGCCAGTAGGTCTCCCCGCGCTTGATGCGATCATTGATGTACGGAACCAGCTGCGCGTCGTCGCTCAGCGCCGCCGGCTTCGCGTCCAGCTTGAAATTCAACTCCTTCAGCTCCCCGCGGCGATTCACGGTGATGCGCACATTTTCTCCCGGGTGGGTGTTCACCAGCGCCGACTTCATCTGGCTGATGTCGCAGGCGCTGGCGGAAGACCACTCGCCGACCCCCACGATCATGTCCCCCGTTTCCAGCATCCGAAAAGCAACAAAGCCGGGAATGCAATTGGTGGCTTCCATCTGATAGATCCCGATGAATGCTGTCCCCGCCGGCTCGTAAGTTTCGCCGGCCAGGTAGATGTGAACCACCATGTCATGCAGCACAATCGCCTGCGCGGGATGGATGGGCAGCGACTGCTTGATAATCGATTTAAGGACGCCCAGGTCTTCGCGGGAGATGCCCAGCAGCTGAAACCGCGCGTCGCTTCGCACGGCAGGGTCCTCGTTCTTCAGATCATCAAACCATTGTTGAATCGCTGCGTGTCGATCGACCGGTTTGGAAGCGGGAGAATCAGCGCGGGATGGGGTGAACACGCCGGCGAGGCAGATTAAGACCAGGAAAATTCGTCGGGCAAGATGAGCCATACGAGCGGCCCTTTCTCCACGATTCCCTGCTCCACTCAGCCTTCGGCAATTTCGATCAGGCGCGACGCATTCTTCTGCATCCACGTGACCTTGCGCTGCACCATCTGCAAAAACGCCATGCCTTCCATCCGGCCGAAGGACCCTGTGGCCGCGATCGGGAAGACGGCCTCGGCGATCAGCGCTTCGATCATCAGCCAGGGAATCGTCGCGATCTCGGCCTGGCTGAGCAGCTGCACCTTATCATAGCCCACCAGGAATCGCTTGAAGCGGCTTTCGTCGGAGTAATCCGGCCAGCGCGAGACATCGTCGTCGCCGCCGATGATGGAAAACTGCAGAGCGCCGTTCGCCGCATCAATAATCCGTGGAAGCAATCGCGCCGAATCGTAGTCAATCACCGCGACCACCCGGTTATCCCGGAAGAGCATGTTCCCCGGATGCCAGTCGGCATGAACGATCTGCTTGGGCCAGGTGTCGATTCCCAGTTTGTCCACCGCGCTTGCGGCCTGTTTGTAACTGGCCAGGAGAAATTCCACCGCTTTTTTCACGTCGGTATCGGCGGGGCTTTGCAGGTTCTGCAAAATCGCCGCGAGGCTCTGATGTACCGCCGACGCATTGTGATATCCGCCGCTGGGCGGCTGCCATTCAGACTTGAAACTCAGCAGCAGCTTGTGATACAGGGCCAGGATTTTTCCACTGTCTTCGGTGGATTCGAGTGTCTGAGGATATGCCTGACCGGGGATGTATTCAAAAAGCTCATACACGGCGTTGCGCCATTGCAGCATCGAGTTATTTTCTCCGCGCGTGCCGATCAGATGGGGCAACGGAAATTGCTGATTCGCCAAATAGAGCTGCAGCGCGTGGCAGAAGGCCACCTTGAACGGATCATCCTTTCCGCGAGCGCGGCGCTTCAGCAGGAATTTTCCCTGCTCACTCACCAGCAGCAGCTTGGGCGCCTTGCGCGATCCGCGGGGGAAATCGACGATCGAATCGATGATGCCGATGTCGAAATGCGACAGGACGATGGCCAATTCTTCGGCCGAAAACTGCTCCCGGGTGCCCGACTGTTTATTGGTCTGGCCGGTACCCGATTGCATCGGCGAAGCAAGTTGTGCCGCGGAAGCCTGCTGCATTTTTAGACCAAAAGACTTGAAAAACGGCTCAACCGGTCAACGAACTGTCAATATATCGGTTCGATGGGGGAGGTCAATTCAAGAGTTATCGTGCCATAGGGTTCGAATCACCCTCTCCCCGGTATGCCGGGAGAGGGAGAAAGTGTGCAGGATTCAAATTGATCCACGATCAGTCATCGGCAGGCGTGCAAGTGTTCGCCTGATTACTGAGATGCCCGGCCCGCCTGGAGCAGCTGTAGCGGCTCGGCGCGGGCGACGTGGACGGCCGGCCAGATGCTGGCGATCAGCGAGATTCCCACGATGCTGGCCACGCCGATCCCGATCATGTGCCAGGGAATCACAATCGGCGGATTATTGCCCATCACGATCGCGGCCAGCTTCTTGGCGTTGATGGTCATCGTGAACCCCGCGGCCAGGCCCAGGCCGATTCCGACAATCCCCAGCAGCAGGGCCTCGGCCAAAACCAGGCGCAGCAGTTGCGAGCGCGTGAAGCCGATGCTCCGAAGTACGCCGAACTGCCACTGCCTTGATCGCACCGATGCCATGATGGTGTTGGTGACGCCCAGACTCGACACCGCCATCGCCGCGAACGCGACCGAGCTCACCATCAGCAGTAGCTTCTCGAAGCTGCTTGTGATCTCCGCCTTGATCTGCCGCACGTCTCCGGCGGTCATGCCGATGATGCCCAGCTCCCGCTGAAGGTTGCTCATCAGCTCGTCTTTGTTCACGAAGTAATCCAGATTCGCCGCGACGAAGCGCACGCCATGCACGTCGAAGTCGCGCTTCGCATCTTCCATCGATCCAAAGATGCTGCCCACCGTTCGCTGGTCGAAACTCTTGCCCAGGTCGTACATTCCCAGAATCAGGTCCATGCCCGGCGACCAGACGACGCCGGCGATTGTGTATTCCTGCTTGCCGTTCAGCACCGTTTCAAGCGTGATCTTGTCGCCTTTGTGCAGCTGCTTGAGCTCCCGGAATTCCTGGGTGACAAGAATGTGCCGCCCTTTTTTCAGCAGCACGGTCGCCTCTTCGCTGCTGCCTTCACGAAAATCCAGCTCCATCATCTTGAAGGCCTTGTCGGGATCGACGCCGAAAAACATCGTCGCGTCCGGCATCGCTGCAAATCCGCGGATCGCAAAAAACCCGCTGCCCAAACCCGGCACGGTCACGGCGATGCCCAGCACTTCGCCGGTCTTGATGCCTTTGATGTGCGACAGCTTTGCCAGGTCCGCGTCATCCAGCGCAACCGCAACCGAGAAGATAAAGATGTCGGGGAACTTCGTGGGCAACCGCCAGCCCTGCAGCAATGAGTGGCCGTTGGTCTGCATCACCACCAGGATGGCCAATCCCACCATCAGTGCCGCGCACGTGCCCGCGGCGCGCCAGATTCCGCTGGAAATCTGCTGGCGCAGCATCGCAAACTTAAGCCCGAACATCGCCGCTACGATCGGGCCGATGAATTGCTCGACCGCTTTGACGAACAATGGAGCGAGCAGGAAAAACCCGATCATGATCCCGGGCAAGCCGAGCACAAAATGCCCATAAAACTGCAGATCTCGCGGAATGATCCCGTGCGGCATAAACAGCAATATTGAATCGATGGCAACCAGCATCAGCCCGATGCCGGCGACGATAAAGGGCATTTTCGCCGACGGCATTTTGGCCAGCGGAACCATCGCCTCCAGCGGGCTGACGCGCATCGCCGAGATCGCCGGCAATAAACTCGCCAGCAGCGCCGCAAGCGTGATGCCCGTCACCGCAAATGCCACGCCCCACCAGTTTGCGACGATCCCCGCGGCAAAAAGCTTGTCAAACTGCAGCGCCAGCAGCTTGACCCACAGCAATCCCAGCGGGATCCCGACGATCATTCCCGCCAGCGCCAGCGCCAGGCCTTCGGCGATCACGAGCAGTCCTACTTGCGATCGAAACGCGCCGATGGCCCTCATCAGCGCCAGCGTCCGCTGCCGCTCGGCCACGCCCATGCTCTGCGCAGAGAAGACGATAAACGTCGCCGCCAGCATCGACACAGTTCCGCCCAGATAGCTCAGCACCTCCAGGCTCTGGAGGTTGTTGTCCATCTCATCGCGCGTCTCGCGCTGCAGTCGAAACTTCAATCGCGGATCGATCGCGGCCAGCCGCGGCTTCCATCGGCCGGCAAATTCGGTCTCGTCGCTCTTGGGTTTCAGCTCGATCACCAGACGGCTGACGCTCGGCGGGTTATCCAGCCGCATGTAGCTCTGTGCGGTGCGCAGCGGCACGTACACCGATTGCACGAATGACGCGATGAACTTGGGCTTCTTGACGATCCCCACAACCTTCAGGTCAAATTTTCGGTCGATCGATCCAATCGCGAACGTATCGCCCACCTGCACGCCCAGCCGCTCGGCAGCCACCTGGTCCACCACCGCATAATTTCCGCGATCGCCTTGGAACCACTGGCCGGAGATGCATGCCAGGCTGTCGGAGCTCGTGTCGCTGACCCGGTCAATCCCGATGAGCTGCGCCGCGCGGCCGACGAGCGGGTGGCCGGATTTGTTGATTAATCCACAGTCTTCTTCGATCCGCCCCGAAACCTGCTTCACCGCCGAGTCCTGCCTCAGATCCTTCACCAGCGATTCCGGCACGCCGCCGGGGGTATCGCTCTGATGCGTGATCTGCGCATCGACCGACCCCATGAAGGTATTGAGAAATTTGTGCGCCGTCGCGCGCAGCGATTCAAACCCGCTGGTGACCGACACAACGAGGCTCACCGCCATCGCAATCGCGCAGATTGTCAAAGCCGCGCGGATGCGATGAACGCGGAAATGCGACCTTGTCAGCTTGGTGAGGAACATCGATCTCTATCGCAATGATTCCTGGTAGCGCTTCGATAAACCTTCCGCATCGCCGACGTCCCTGGTCGGAAACTGCGCAATCAGCCTTCCGTCCTTGAGGATCGCGACTCTGTGGGCATAGGCAGCGACGGACGGCTCGTGCGTGACCATCACGATCGTCCGGCTCTGCACGTTCGAGAGATCGCGGAGCAGCTCGCAGACGCTGTTGCTGTTGGCGGAATCAAGATTGCCGGTGGGCTCGTCGGCCAGGATGACCGCGGGATCGGTCACCAGCGCGCGACCGATCGCGACGCGCTGCTGCTCGCCGCCGCTCATCGCATCGGGTCGATGGTGCTTTCTCGCCACGATGCCCAAGCTATTGAGCAACTCATCCACGCGATTTGCGCCCGCCTGGCCGTTTTTGCCTTCAAGCAGCAGCGGCAGCCGGATATTTTCTTCGGCGCTCAACGTCGGGATCAGATTGAATGCCTGAAAAACCAGCCCGATGTTCCGCCGGCGAAACAGCGTGAGCCGTCGATCGTTAAATTCGCCGATGTCCTGCCCATTGATGATGACCTTGCCGCCGTCAGCCTGCGTCAGCCCCGCCATCAGGTGCAGCAATGTCGATTTGCCCGATCCGCTGGCGCCCATGATGGCCAGGAACGTGCCTTTCTCGACTTCCAGCGACACGCCATTAAGCGCAACGACATCGCGATCGCCTTGCGTGTAGTGCTTCGTCACATTGTCAATCACCAGCGGAGACATTCGTTTCCTTCTCAACGCGCCAAGCCCAGCATAATAGCAAAGGGGCTTTGGGCATAACAGGTCGCGCTTTCGTTTGAATGATAACCGGTTAGGCTCTTGGTGATGCGCCTGCTGATCACCGCTGATCTTCATTACAACCACGGCAAATCGCGGGCGCTGGCGGCGGAGGTTATTGAGCAGATGAACCGCGCCGGCGGAGACGGCGTGCTGGTGGTGGGGGACACTGCAACGGCGGACGGGGACTGGATCGAGCAGTGTCTTTCGCTGTTCCGCATCAAAGGACCGAAAATGTTCGTCGCGGGGAACCATGAATTGTGGACGCTGGGGCCCGACAGCTACACCCTGTTTCGCGAAACGCTGCCGCGGCGGATTCGGGATGCGGGGTGGATCTGGCTGCAGGATGACCCGTTTGTTGCCGATGGATTTGCGATCGTGGGCAGTGTGGGGTGGTACGATTATTCCTTCGCTCAAAAAAGCTTGGGGATTCCCGAGCGGTTTTACGAACGGAAAATCTCGCCGGGTGTAGCGGAGCATTACTTTGAGGAATTCAAAGATCTGTTTGACCGATCTGATGACGTTCTTCCGCCGGCGCGCGAGGTGATCGCGCGATGGAACGATGGCCGATACGTGAAACTGCATCGCAGCGACGAAGAATTCCTGGATGAGCTTTTAGAGCAGTTTCGCTGCCAGTTGGAATCGCTGCAAAAACTGCCGAACGTGATCGCGGCGGTGCATCATCTCCCGTTCAGGTCGTTATTGCCCAGTTCCCACAATATCCAATGGGATTTCGCCAAGGCCTTTTTGGGTAGCGAAAAAATCGGCGAGCTTTTACTGGAATTTGGCAACATCTCGCACGTTTATTGCGGGCACAGCCACCTCGCGGTGGAGGCGAAGGAAAGCGCGCTGCACGCGATCAACATCGGCTGCGGTTATCGTTGGAAAACATTTCGAACCCTGGATTTGCCATGATGCGAAGCGTTATTGCATTATCAATCGTGATTAGCGCCGGGATGGCGCACGCACAGGATTTTTCCAAACTGGTTCCGACTGATTCAAAGCTGGAAAAGCTCGCGGGTGGATTGCAATTCATCGAAGGTCCGGTTTGGAGCGACGACGATGGGGGATTCCTAATCTTCAGCGACATCCCCGGCAACAAGCTGCTGCGCTGGGATTCAACGCGCGGGCTGAAAACTTTTCGCGAGCCCAGCAACAACGCCAACGGCAACACCCGCGATCGCGAAGGGAAACTGGTTAGCTGCGAGCATTCATCCCGTCGTTTGACGATCACCGACAAGGATGGATCGGTAAAAGTGCTCGTCGATTCGTTTGGAGGCAAGAAATTCAACAGCCCTAATGACGTGGTGGTGCGATCCGATGGCACGATCTGGTTTACCGACCCTCCATACGGCACGCCGCGGAACGAAAAACGCGAGCTCGATAAGCAGCATGTATTTTGCTTCACGCCTCTGCTCAGATCGACAAAATCCGTCGCCGACGATTTTGATCGGCCCAATGGCCTGTGTTTTTCTCCTGATGAAAAGAAGCTCTACATTGCCGACAGCGGCGAGCCGCACCACATCCGTGTATTCACGGTTTCCCGGCATCTTCTGCACGCGGGCGATGCGTATCTCGATGGATTTGAACTGAAAGACGGAAACGTTTTTTGCGCCATCGACAATGGTGTGCCCGATGGCATCCGCTGCGACAGCGACGGCAATGTCTGGTCGAGCGCAGGCGACGCCATCCATGTCTTCTCGCCGGAAGGAAAGCTGCTCGGAAAAATCCCGGTACCGCAAACCCCCGCCAATTTGTGTTTCGGCGGAGCCGATCGCAAGACGCTCTATATCACCGCGAAAACCTCGCTATACCGGATCCGGGTGAATGTCGCCGGCGCGAATTAAGTAAATCCGACATGGAGTCACAGAGACCACAGTTCCTCTGTGTCTTCTCGTGCTCGCAGTGGCTCTGTGTGGAATTATTATTTTGTGTCCTCGCCTTTCCGCTTCAATTCTTTTTCAATCCGGCAAACCGGTTCGTCCGCGTCTTCGCCGCAGCAATCCACTTCGCGCGTTTTGTCGGCTTCCGCGTCACCGTCGGTCAGATCCTCCGACATCTTCGAATGGGCCTGCGCCGGCGGACCCAGGTATCGATCCAATCCCCCGCGAAACGTCTCATGATCGCCTTTTGGGTCGTAAATGCTCTTTGCCATGACGAGCTCCTTGTCTATTGAATCCTTGGAGCGCCGGCGGCGGCAGGCAATAAAATTGACAGAATTGGAAGGAAAAAATGCAGCCTGCAGGAGTCGAACCTGCAACCCTCAGCTCCGTAGGCTGATGCTCTATCCAATTGAGCTAAGGCTGCCTAAACGAGCCACGTATCTTTCTCGCTTGGCTGGTTTGTGTCAAGTCTGATCAATCGCGCCAGATTTTGTAGGCCAGGACGGCGGTGATCAGCTGCACGGTGATGATCAGCGCGACGCACGCGGGCCAGCCGCCGTGCTTCCAGAGCAGGCCAGGGAGGATCGATCCGGCGCTGCCGCCCAGGTAATAGAGTGACACGTATAGCCCCGCGGCGCTGGAGCGCGAGTGGCCGGCGGCCTTGCCGACATACGCGGCGGCAGTCGATTGGCCGATGAAGACTCCGCTGCAGCAGATTGCGAGTCCCGCGATCACCAGAGACAGGATATGCGACAGGGTGAGGCTCAGTCCGATCGCGCCCATCGACAGCGCGGTCACCAGCATCAGCCGATGGCCAAGCTTGTCGATCATCCGCCCGCCGAGCGGGGTGACGATCGCGCCGATGAGATAGACGGCAAAAAGGGATCCGAGCGCGGTCGTTCCCAATGAAAATGGCGCGGCGGCAAGATAGAAGCCGACATAGGTGAACGTGCCCACGAGCGTAAAGAGCACGACAAATCCTACGAAGTATGTGGTGAGCAATCGCGGGTTGCGCAGATGCGCACCGGCGGCAGAGAGCCAGCTTGCGGCGTTGGTCTGGCGGACGAATTTTCGCGCTCGCGGCAATAACTGCAGGATCAGGATCGTCCCCAGCGCGGTCGCCAGCCCCGCGATCATAAACGCCACGCGCCATCCCTGGTGCGTCGAGACCCAGCCCATCATGAATCGTCCGCAGAATCCGCCCACCACCGTGCCGGTGATGTACATCGCCATGATCGACCCGGTGTGATGCGCCGCGGATTCTTCGGAGATGTACGCCATCGTCACCGCGACGATTCCCGGGACGCACAACCCCTGCAGAAATCGCCATGCGATCAACGTCGGCAATCCGCGCGATGTCCCCGCCAGCGACGTCGCGATCGCGAGGCCAAACAGGCACGTGACGATCACGCGCTTTCGACCGATGCGATCCGCCAGCAACCCCATGATCGGCGCCGCCAGCGCCACCCCCAGAACGGCGGCGCTGACAGTGAGGCTGACGATCACTTCCGACGCGTTGAATTCCCGCCGAAACATCGGCAACAGCGGCTGCGTGGCATACAGATTCAAGAACGCGCAAAATCCTACGAGTGTGACCGCGACCACAGTACCGGTCGCGCGCCCCTCTGGAACGATAACGGGCACATCAACTGGCAGCTCCGCAACCTCACCGGCGATGCTCACGGGTTCGGGCTCGGGCTGGTGAGGATCGATGGAGGCCATGGACCTCAATTTAGCCCCAGTGGACGATTTAACCACTGCGACAATCCTCACAGCGCACATCAATCGACGATAAAGCTCGAATGCAACTTAAGAAAACCGCAAAGAATACAGCAACTCGGAACCGCGCTTGCGAACCGGTTCTATTAATTGGCGCAGGGCATCAAGAGAATCTTCACCGCGGTGCACGCGTCTTTGTTCTGTTGAACACAGAAAAATGAATCGTGAAATTGCCTGAACCGGAACTTACGAAATAAAACAGTCTTAGGAACACGTCGCGTAAAAAATGAAAAAAGGGAAGTGCTCCGCAGCAATTGAAACCGATACATTGTGGACTCGATGAACCACCAGCGCTGATGTGGGGGTTTACCACACATAGCATTGTGAGTCAGATTTCAAAAGCAATCCTTAGAAAGGAAGGCTTCGATGCCATCTGTGTTGGTTGTAGACGACCTGGAAATTTACCGCGAGCCCATCGCGGCAATGCTGACTCAGGCAGGGTACACGGCATTCTGCGCCAAAGATGGAAATGAAGCACTCTCACTGGTGATCAAACACCGGCCGGATGTGATCCTGCTGGACCTGCTCATGCCTGGCATGAACGGCTTGAGCTTCCTGCGAATCTTGCGCAAGGATCCGGCGATTAGCGCTACGCCGGTGATTCTCCTCACCGCCGCCACAGACAAGCTCCTGCTGATCAATGCAGTTAAACTCGGCGTTCGAGCGGCGATACTCAAGCAGAAATTTACGGTGCAGGCGATGCTCGATCGTGTCGCCTATTGCTTATCACCAGCAGCGGCGGCCGCTGCGCAACCCGCATCACAGAGCGCGCAAGCACACAATGCTGCTGTTGCCAGGCGTTCCGTTACGATCTCGAAGGCAACAAACGCGCAGCAGCCCCGTGCAAGCACCGCGGTGACGGATATCCCGCAGCTGCTCACCCGTGAATTGTGCATCCAGCGCGCCGAACAGGCCATGCAAGCCAAGACCCTCTCCGGGGTTGTGGCGCAGGTGGTTTCGCTGGCAACCTCGCCGCGCGGCGACATGTCTCAGCTGGCGACACTGATTTCCCGCGATCCGGTGCTCTCGTATCGGGTTCTTCAGGCAGCCAACAGCGCAACATACCGCTCGGCCCGCGGGACGGTGTCCACCATTCCCGATGCCGTGCGCCAGATCGGGTGCAGCACGGTGCGCAACATCGCAGCCGCGCTGGGTGTGTTCGAGGCGATGCCCGCATCCACGCCCGGCGGATTCAATCCGATCCGATGCTGGCAGCATTCGTTCGCGCTTTCCAGCACAGTGGGATCCGAAGCTTGGAATTCACGTGACTTGAAGTCGCGGC
>JADMIO011020053.1_pt1 | contig 23876 bp, 21 predicted proteins | sample 8958161 | NCBI WGS metagenome assembly JADMIO01 (sample SAMN16585339, study PRJNA669376) | soil metagenome | isolation source: Crop rotation soil | place: USA: Cullars Rotation, Alabama | collected 2011
CGACAACTTGTCCACGTGGAATTCTAAGCTTAGGATCCCAATGTGCTGGAAAGCGACCGAGTTCGCCAACGACTGGGACCCCGACCTGGCGGCTGAGCTCATGCCGCGCTGGGTCGAGCGCGGTCTCATGGTCGGGTCGCTGCTCGACGTCGAAGAGATCGTTCGTGTGGTCGGCGCCGTGCTCGACACGGGCGCCGGCGCAAGCATTCCGTCCGTCGTCATCGCCCCGCGCCCACCGAAGGACTCGCCGTGACCGAGACGTTCGACCCGGACTCGTTGCAGGACGGGCTGCTGATGCACATCACCGATGTGCACGAGCGGCTCGCTGCGGCGCGCGCAAACGGACCGGTGATGCTGGGCAACCCGTTCGTCGAGACGCACGCGCCCAACACCAAGCCCGCTGATGTCACCGTGCTGGGCTACGACGTGGCGCAGCAGGTGCTGTCGGATCCGGAGACGTTCTCGGCCGAGATCTACGAGGCCATCATGGGCCCGGTCATGGGCCGCACGTTGTTGCAGATGGACGGCCCGGAGCATCGAGCCAACCGCGCACTTGTCTCACCGCCCTTCCGCACCAAGCTGATGCAGCGGTGGGAAGCGGAGCTCGTGCAAGTTGTCGTGGACGAGCTCATCGACTCGTTCGAGGGTCGCGGCAGCGCTGATCTGGTCCGCGAATTCACCTTCGCGTTCCCGGTGCAGGTCATCGCGCGGCTGCTGGGCTTGCCGCGCAGCGACTACCCGCGCTTCCAGCGGCTGTCGATCGAGCTGCTCAACGTCGTCTATGACTGGGAGCGCGGCATGGCCGCGTCCAAGGAGCTCGGTGAATACCTGGCCGGCGTTCTCGACGAACGTCGCCGGGAGCCTTCCGACGACCTGATCTCCGAGCTTGCCGCCGTCGAGGTCGACGGGTCGGTGCTGACCGACGAGGAGATCTTCGCGTTCGTGCGGCTGATGCTGCCTGCCGGTGTCGAGACGACATATCGCTCGTCCGGCAACCTGCTCGTAGCGCTGCTGACCGAGCCCTCGAACCTCGACAAGGTCGTGGCCAACCGGGTGCAGCTTCCTCGTGCCATCGAAGAGGCCTTGCGGTGGGAACCGCCGATCACCTCCATCGTGCGACGCGCGAAGATGGACGTCTCCCTGGGTGGCGTCGAGATCGATGCCGGCATGAACATCAACGTGAGCGTCGCGTCGGCGAACCGTGACCCGGCGCAGTACCCGCACCCCGAGGTCTTCGACCTCGAGCGCAAGAACATCAGTCATCTGACGTTCGGCCACGGCCCGCACCTGTGTCTCGGGATGCACCTGGCGCGCATGGAGACACGCGTCGCGTTGAACGCACTCTTCGACCGGCTGCCCGGGCTCCGACTCGACCCGGACGCCGAGCCACCGAAGATCACGGGCGTCGCCTTCCGCTCACCCGCCCGGTTGCCGGTCCTGTTCGGCTAGCGGCGACAAGAGGAGCGCTGTCCCGGCACCCAGGACGAGTCCGGCGACGACGTCGCTGACGAAGTGCACGCCCAGCAGCACGCGCGTCGCGGCCACCACGACCGGTACGACGACGGCGATGGTGAGCGCCACTGCTCGTCTCACGCGGATCGCAAGCAGGATGGCGAGCGAGCACCACAGCGCGGCGGACCCACTGGCATGGCCGGACGGGAACGAGTATCCGTGCGCAACGGCGACGGGGTTCGCCTCGTCCGGACGCGGACGCGCGACCGCCGCTTTGACTCCGGCCGTCGCGACGATGACGACAACGCGGACAGCAGCGACGTACAAGGCCGCCCCGTAGGCGCGCATGCCGACAAGAACAAGCGCCATAGCGACCGTGGCCAGGGATACAACCAACGGATCGCCGAGGTGCGTCAACGTGCGTGCGAGCGACAACGTGGCGGACGAGTCGATGACCGCCTGATGTGCGCTGCGAGCGACGCTCTCATCGAGGTCCTGCAGTGGACCCACGTGCAGACCCACGAGAGCCAGGAGAACGAGGAAGACCGCTCCACAGGCCGCGACGAGTGCCTGCGGCCTGCTCACGGCGGCGCCGGCCGGTAGACGACGAGCCGTCGGCGGGCGGACTGCAACACCAGTCGGTCGGGTGCGGGCTGGATCTCTCCGTCGCGCGCCAGCTCGTGCCGCCCGGTGAGGCGGATGTCGGCGCGGTCGACCTCGCGTTCCTCATACACCCGTGTCCGCCCGAGCCGTCCGGACAGCACCGCGGCAACAAGCCGCGACCGAGCCCACGGACTCGTGGCGTCGACCAAGCGGAGATCGACGACCTCATCGTCCAAGCTCTCGCGCCATGACGGGGCGAAGCCCGGCGGGTGGTAGCGGCCGTTGCCGCCGAACAGCAGCCAGAGCCGGCGGGACCGGCCGTCGAGCTCCACCTCCAGCGGCTCGGCGTGCCGCAGCACCTCGACGAGTGCGACGCCGAGCGCCAGCCACTTGCCGAGCCAGCGCTCACGCGCCTCGCGCCGGCGGACCAGCTCCGGGTAGACGCCGATCGAGAAGGTGTTGAGGAAGTAGAGATCGTCGCCGGCCTCGGCGGCAGAGCCGACCGTGACCTCCGCGGCTTCACCGTTGCGCACGGCGCGGACAAGGTCGTCGAGGTCGGTGATGCCGAGCTCGGCGGCGAAGTGGTTGAGGGTCCCCGCAGGCAGGACGGCGAGCGGCACCCCGTGCTCGAGCGCGGCACTCGCGGCACAGTTGACCGTCCCGTCACCGCCGGCCACGCCGAGGACTGTCGCCCGCGCTGCGGCCTTGTCGAGGGTCTTCGCGACGTCGTCACCCTCCTCACACACGATCACCTCGGCGTGGGGCAGCTCGCGCAACAGCTCGTCGCGGAGGTCGTCGGCGGGCGCGGATCCGGCGGAGGGGTTCGCCACCAGCACCAGGCCGGCCCCGTCGGCGATGTGCGGCGCGAGCGTCGGTGCCGCTGTGAGCGCCGCCGGTCGGGTCGGGGGCACCGGCCAGGAGCGTCGTACCAGCAGCGCGGCACCGACGCCGACGGCTGCGCCGACGGTGACGTCGAGCGGGTAGTGCACGCCGGTGTGCACCCTGCTGTAGGCGACGGAGGTGGCGAGCAGCGCGACGGGAATGCCGATGAGCGGCTCCTGCAATGCGACCCCGGTGGCGAAGGCCGCGGCGGAGGCCGCATGGCCGCTCGGAAAGGAGGTCGTCATCGGTTGTCGGCTTAGCTGACGGAGCACCGGCACCGCCACCAGATCCGGGCGGCGTCGCCGGAACAGCCACTTGAGCGGACCGTTCACGGCGGCACTGGCGACGCCCAGCGAGATCATGCCGCGTGCGGCCGCACGGCGCCCGCGCGTCCCGGTGGCCGCAAGTGCCAGCGCGATCCCGGTCCACAGCACGCCGTGGTCGGCTGCCCGTGAGATCCGGGGCAGCCAGCCGTCGAGCGGCCCGAGGTCGGCGGATGCCACTCGGTCGAAGAGCACGTCATCGAGTTCCAGGACGCTGTTGATCATTCGCGGCGGCATGGCGGGACCGTACCCGGGCAGACCGAAGAGGAAAGTCACCCTCTCGACAAGGAGCAACCACGTGTCTGACCGTGCCGTCTTCCACGTCGTCCCTTATGTCAACGGCTGGACCTTGAGTCGCTCTGGTGGCGACGAGGACAAGGGCGAGCTCGGCGCATGGGACCACAAGGACCTTGCGATCGAGCACGCGAAGGAGCTGGCCAAGGCTGCCTCGCGCGGCCAGGTGATCGTCCATGGCGAGGACGGCAAGATCCAGGACGAGTTCACCTACGGCGACGACCCGCGCGACATCCCGGGCTAGCGGCTCGTCAGGCGTTGGAGAAGTCGGCGGTGCGGGGGATCTGCGCGGGTGGGTCGCCGATCACCAGTGCGATCTCCTCTTGATAGGTCAGCTGGATCGCGCTCGGGTCGCGGGTGTACTTCTCGCCGTCGACATAGAACGCGATCGGCTTGTCGCAGATGTCGGCGACGCACGAGCTGCTGATGTCGACGCCCCACTCGGTGAAGAACTGCCCAAGAGTGTTCGGGTCGGGTGTCGACGACTCGGTGTGCAGGATGCCGGTGTCGTCATGGGTGTGCAGGGGCGAGATGCACGGTTTCTTGCACCGCTCGATGCCGCCGTAGCCCGTCGAGCCGTCCGGCGTGTCGGTGAAGCTCTTGACCTCGGGATCGTCGATGTCGATGCCGATCCCGGCCGGCACGATGATCGGCTTGCCGTCGACGAACACGTCGAGGTGCGCGTGCACGTGATAGGTCAACGACTCCTTGACCTCGGCGGTCAGCCCGGCTGCTTCGGTGCGGGAGAGCGGATCTGGAGGCGCCGGCCACAGGATGGTCGGCTTGGCCGACACGTTCTTGTCGTGCTTGGTGCCACCGCCACTGCTGTCCCCGCCGCAGCCGGCGGCCGCTGTTGCGACGAGCACTCCGACCGCGGCCAACCGCGTGATCGTCAGACGTCTCATGGCATCCCCCTCACCTAGTCGAAGACCACGACGCTGCGCGCCACCTCCCCCGCGGTCATCGCAGCGAACGCTGCCTCCACATCTGCCAACCCGATCCTGCGACTGACCAGGGCATTGACGTCAAGTGCCCCGCGCAACGCGAGCTCGACAAGGGGTGGCAGGTCGCGGTCGGGATCGGTCGAGCCGAAGACGCTGCCGCGGATCTGCTTCGCATCAGCCATCAACGACAGCGCCGGGATCGTGACGTCGTCGTCGAACCGTCCAGCGCCGACCACGGTGACGATGCCACCGCGTCGGGTGGCGTCGTACGCCGTCCTGATCGTCGTCGCGAGCCCGACGACTTCGATGCCGTGGTCGACGCCGTGACCACCGGTCAGCGCTCGCACGACGGTGGGCACGTCGTTGTCGCGCGGATCGACGACATCGGTGGCGCCGGCCGCGAGTGCGCGCTGGCGTGCGCCGGCTGACAGATCGACGGCAATGATGCGCGCCGCTCCCGACAGTCGCGCTCCCTGGATGGCGGCGAGGCCGACGCCACCGCAACCGACGACGAGCACGGTCTCGCCGGGCCGCACCCGTGCCGTACGGACGACGGCACCGACACCGGTCAGTACGCCGCAACCCAGCAGCGCCGCCTGCTCGAGTGGGAGCTCTGGTGCGATGGGGATGACCGCTGCTTCGGGCAGCAGAGTCTCCTCGGCGAGCGTGCCGCAACCCATCGCAGGCCACACGGGACCGGTCGGCCCGGTGGCATACGGCTCGCCGAAGCCGTGGTCGAGGCCGTGCAGGCACAGATGCGCGGCGCCGCGCAGGCAGTGGACGCACGTGCGGCACGGCGCGACCCACGACAGGACGACGTGGTCACCGGGCTTGGCGCGGGTGACGTCGCTGCCGATCTCGACGACGACGCCGGCGCCCTCGTGTCCGAGCGTGGTCGGCAGCAGTGCCGGCATCGAGCCATCCCGCACCGACAGGTCGGTGTGGCACACACCGCTCGCGGCGATCTGCACCCGCACCTCATGCGATCGCAGTGCGCGAAGCTCGAGCTCCTCGACGACAGGCGCCGCGCCGATCTCGTGGAGGACCGATGCCTTCATCCGGCGGCGTGAACCGTGTCGGTGTCGCGACCGGATCGCAGCAATGTGCCGGGTGAGGCACCCGTCGCCTTTCCGTCAGCGGCGACCTCGACGCCGTTGACGATGACGTGCTCGATGCCGAATGCCTCGGCATACAAGCGGGCGGCGCCACCGGGGAGGTCGTTGCGCGTGCGATCCGGTCCGTGCCCGACTGTCTGCGGGTCGAACAGGACCAGGTCGGCGTGGGCGTTGGCCTCGATGCGCCCGCGGTTGCGCAAACCGTAGAGGCGCGCCGGCACGTCGGTCAGCTGGTGCACTGCCTCTTCCATTGACATCAGCTGCCGGTCGCGGACTGCTGATCCCAGCAGTGATGTCGAGTAGATGGCGCCGCACATCATGTCGAGGTGCGCGCCCGCATCGGAGCCCCCGACGATGGTGCGCGGATCACGCCAGACCTCGGCGCGCATCTGCCAGTCGTCGTCGCTGCCCTCGGGCAGCGCAGGGTGCAGGCCGGTGCGGAGCTCGTCCGCCACGACGATGTCCAACAGAGCGTCGAACGGATCCACTCCGCGCTCCGTCGCGACCTCGCCGACCGAACGGCCGGCATAGGACGCGGTCTGCGGCGAGAACGTCTCGGCGAGGTCGAGCCGCTCCCATTTGGCGAGACCGCGCAGCATGCCCGCCTCGGGGGAGTCGGCGCCCGCCTTCAGGCGTGCACGGACTTCGGGATCGGACAGCGCACGCAGCCTCTCCGGCACCGGCAGATGCAGCGTCTCGCGCCAGCCAGGCAGCCCGTCGAGAACGAAGCCGGTGAGGAACGACAGCCTGATGCGCATCACGTGCGGCAACGTCAGCGCCACTATCCGACCACCACGAGTGGCCGCGCTGTCCGACGCGGCCAGCTGGTGGTGGTGAAAGTCCGGGTTGGAGGCGCTGACACCGAGCAGGTTCCAGTTCAGTGGCCGGTCGGCCGCGACGGACATGCCGGTCATCAGCTCGACCTCGTCGTCGCTGAAGCTGCTGAGGCAACCGGCGGTGATGAACTCCAGCGTCGTACCGGGTCGGTCGCGCAACACGCCGGCAAGCCCGACGAGCTCGGCAGCAGACGCGACGCGGGACGGCACGGGCCGGCCGTCGGCGTCGTTGTGCGTGTTGGACTGTGTCGAGCTGAATCCCAGTCCGCCGGCGCGCAACGCGTCCTCGAGCAGCTGTTGCATGGCAGCGATCTCGTCGTCCTTAGCCTCGCGCTCGGTCGCCTCGGCGCCCATCACCGCACGCCGGATCGCGCAGTGTCCGACGAGGAAGCCTGCGTTGACCGCGATGCTGCCGTCGAAGCGTCCGAGCCAGTCCTCGTACGACGCCCAGTCCCACGGCAGACCGGTCGACAGCGCTTCGACCGGGATGCCTTCGACCCGCGCCATCATCCGCATCAGGTAGTCGGCGTGCTCCTCGCCCGCGGGGGCAAGTGTGAATCCACAGTTGCCACCGATGACGGTTGTCACGCCATGAAAGATCGAGGGGCTCGCGGTCGGATCCCACGACAGCTGCGCGTCGTAGTGCGTGTGCAGGTCGACGAAGCCCGGCGCGACGACCAGACCGTCTGCATCGATCGTGCGGGCGGCGCTGTCACCGTCCACGTCAGTGACGAGGCGGCCGTCGCGCACACCGAGGTCGGCCTGCCGTGCAGGTGCGCCGGTGCCGTCGACGACGGTGCCGCCGCGGATCAGGAGGTCGAGCATGAGTGGCCTTCCGGCAGTGGGTGACGGAACAGCTTGGCGGCGTTGCCATGGGTGATGGCGTGGACCTCGTCGTCCGGGAGCCCCGTGAGCGTCTGGGCGAGCACCGCCTGGGTGTCCGGCCAGGTCGAGTCGGCGTGCGGGTAGTCGGACTCGACCATGATCCGGTCGACACCGATGCGGTGGCGCTGCTCCATCGCCGACGGGTCGTCGATCGAGCAGAAGTAGAAGTTGCGCCGCAGCACTTCGCTCGGCAGCAGGTCGCCCTGCCAGTGCCCCGACTCCGTGCCGGAGCCGGAATGTGCGAGCACGTAGTCGGCGCGGTCGGCGAGCATCGCCACCCAGCCCATGCCGCCCTCGGACAGTGCGATGCGCAGCTCGGGATAACGCAACGCGACGCCCGACCACAACCAGTCGGCCGCCGTCAGGTAGGCGTTGACCGGAAAGATCGTCGGGTAGAGCTCGAATGGCGGATCGTGTGACGGCAGTGGCGCCCACGACGACGAGCCGGTGTGCAGACAGACCACGGTCTCGGTCTCGGCACACGCGCGCAACAGCGGATCCCAGTGTCCCGTGTGCAGACTCGGGAGTCCGAGCTGCACCGGCATCTCGGAAAAGCTCAATGCTTTGAAGCCGCGCTCGGCGTTGCGTCGTACCTCGTCTGCCGCGATCTCCGGATCGCTCAGCCAGCCGATCTGCAGCGGGATGATCCGCTCGGGATAAGTGCCGGCCCAGACCTCGTGATGCCAGTCGTTCCAGGCACGCAGACAGGCCAGCCCGACGTCAGGGTCGGAGCAACGCGAGAACACCGCGCCCGCGAAGCCGGCGATGAGTGACGGGAAGCAGAGCGACGCCCAGATCCCCGCGATGTCCATGTCCTTGATGCGCGCATGGATGTCGTAGCAACCGGCTCGCATCTCGTCGAAGCGCGCCGGATCCATCGACCAGTCTTCTCTGGCACGCCCGACCACAGCGTTGAGGCCGATGTTGGGATAGCGGTTGCCGTCGAACTCCCAGGCCTGCGATCCGTCGTCGTCCTCGACGAGCCGTGGTGCGGAGTCCGCCAGCTGCGAGGGCATCCGGCCGTCGAACAAGTCCGGCGGCTCGATCAAGTGGTCGTCGACCGAGATGACGAGGTACGGCGCGTCACGGGGCTCCGGATCGGGGAGCAACCGGGACCGTTGCCGCGACATGGTCACGACAGGAACTCCTTGGCGAACTGCTTCAAACCGTCGGCTGCTTCGGCCGATCGTCGCCATGGAAAGACCACGAGCCGGCCGACGCCGGCGCGCTCGTAGGCCTCGAGATCTGCGGGCGACGTGGGTGCGCCCATGAGCGTCACGGTGAACTCGCCGTCTCGACCGGCCTCGTTGCGCATGGCTTCGATCTCGGCCCGCGCGGCGGCGACGCCGCTGACCGGAGTGTTCATCGGGATCCATCCGTCACCGTGCAACGCGGCCCGGCGCAGCGCGGGCTTGGAGTCGCCTCCGACGGAGATCGGTGGACCGCCGGTCTGCACGGGCTTGGGCTCGAAGGCGACGGGGGCGAAAGCGAAGTGCTCCCCCTTGTGCTCGATCTCGGGCTCGGTCCACAGTCGCTTGCACACCTCGAGTGCTTCGTCGACGCGTCCGCCTCGACTCGCGAAGTCGAGCCCCGCCGCGTCCCACTCCTCGGCGAGCCAGCTGGCGCCGATGCCCAGCTCGACCCGTCCGCCGGACAGTCCGTCGAGCGTCGCGACAGCTCGTGCCGTGACGAAGGGATGGCGCAGTCCGATGTTGTAGACGTTGGTGCCGAGCCGGATCCGTTCCGTGCGTGCGGCGAAGAACGCGAGCATGGTGAAGACGTCGAAGACGGGTGCGTCGGCGCGAACCGGCGGGTGATCGACGCCGGCGTAAGGGCTGCCGGACTGCTGCACCGGCAGCACCAGGTGCTCGGGGAGCCAGATCGACTCGTAGCCCAGCTCGTCGCACAGCTCGGCCGTCTCGACCCACAGCGACGGCCGCAGCCGCGCGAACGTCACGCCGATCTTCACCTGCGGTCCTTTCCTTCGTACGGCCGACTACTGCTGGGCGATCGCACCAGCGGCCTCTTCTTCCGCGTCGACGGACTCCGGGCCGTCGACGACGACGACGACGCGCTCGATCGTCGCGGTGAACGGGAACTCGTCGCTGTAAGCCTTGGACACGGGGAGGCCGACGTCACGGCCGCAGCTCAGGCCCGCGCCGTGCAACGAGAATCGCACCGGCGTGAAGTGCGGCAGCTCGCCACGACCGACCTCGACGTTGTCCACGAGCAGCACGGCGATGCCCCGGTGTTCACCGGTCTTGGTGAACGCGAAGCCGAGCGAATGCCAGCCGGGCGTGAGGTCGAGCTCGCCGGAGATGCGGGTCTCGGTGAGCCCGACGTAGTTGTGCACGTAGTGCAGCTGTCGGTCCTGGGCGAATAAGGTCCAGCCGCCAAGCCGTGATCCGAGCGCGAGCAGCACCCCTTCGACGGGCGCATCACCGACGAGCACGCGCGCGTCGATGCGGTGCGACCGGTTGCGCACGTTGACCGCTGCCGGTTCGGGCACCGCCAGCGGCCCGGGGTAGTAGGTGTAAGAGGTGCGCGGCGGCAGGGCGGTCGGTCGTTCGAAAACGAACGCCGAGAACGGCCGGTTGTCGATCGGAAGCACCTCGTTGCGCTCCGCCTCGGCCCACCACTTCTCGACCATCGCCGCAAGGCGCTCGGGTTCGGCTGCGGCGAGGTCATGGCACTCGCTGGGATCGACGCGAACGTCGTAAAGCTCCCACTCGGCGTGCTCCAGGCCGGGAGAGTCGGACTGGATCGGGTGGTAGGTCACGGCCTTCCAACCGTCGTCGTACAAGGCGCGGCAGCCGAACATCTCGTAGTACTGCGTTGTCCGGGGGTCAGGCGCCGACTCGTCGGCGAACGTCGCCGTGATGCTGGCGCCGTCCATCGGCCGCTGCGCGACGCCGGCGACGCTTTCGGGAAGGGGGACACCGGCGACGTCGAGCACTGTCGGGGCGATGTCCACGGCGTGCACATAGTGGCGGCGCAGCTCGCCTCGCGCGCTGATGCCGGCCGGCCAGTGCACGACGAGCGGGTCGGCGACGCCTCCCTCATGTACCTCGCGCTTCCACCGGCGGAACGGAGTGTTGCCGGCGACCGTCCATCCCCAGGGGTAGTTGTTGTGGCACCAAGGCCCGCCGATCTCGTTGACGCGCTCGAGCTGCTCCTCGCGAGTCGTGCGCGCGCCGTTCCAGATGCGCACATCGTTGAGCGAACCGGTAGGCCCACCTTCGCTGCTCGCGCCGTTGTCGGACAACACCATGAGCAACGTGTTGTCGAGGTCACCGCTGACGCGCAATGCGTCAACCAGTCGACTCAGCTGCTCGTCTGTATGCGTCAGGAAACCGGCAAACGCTTCCATGTAGCGCGCGTAGACCAGCTTGTCGGCATCGTCGAGGTCAGCCCACGCGGGCACCCAGTCCGGTCGCGGCGACAGCTCGGTCGTCGGCGGCAGCAACCCGGCGGCCACTTGCCGGGCGAAGGTGCGCTCACGCCACACGTCCCAGCCTTCGTCGAACCTGCCGCGGTAGCGCGTGAGGTGATGAGGCGGCGGTTGGTGCGGCGAGTGGCACGCGCCGGTGGCGAGGTAGAGGAAGAACGGCTTGTCCGGGTCGACGGTGCGCAGGTCCCGGATCAAGTCGATCGAATGGTCGACCAGGTCGTCGGTGAGGTGATAGCCGCTGTCATAGGACGCCGGTGGGTTGACGCGATGGTTGTCGTGCACGAGTGCCGGCGCGAGCTGATGGGTCTCGCCCTCGAAGAACCCGTAGAAGCGCTCGAAGCCGCGACCGATCGGCCAGCGCGCGCGGGAGGCGCCTTGATGGGTCTCGTCCTCAGGCGTCAGGTGCCACTTGCCGACCGCCCAGGCCGCGTAACCCGCGGGGACGACGACCGCGGGCACCATCGCGTTGGCCCGCGGGATGCGTCCGTCGTAGCCGGGGAAGCCGGTCGCGAGCTCGGCCACCCTCCCCATGCCGTTGGCGTGGTGGTTGCGGCCGGTGAGAAGTGCCGCACGCGTAGGCGAGCAGAGCGCGGTCGTGTGGAAGTTGGTGTAACGCAGACCTCCAGCAGCAAGTGCGTCGATCGTGGGTGTCTCGATGTCGGAGCCGAAACAGCCGAGCTGCGCGAACCCCACGTCGTCGAGGACGACAAGGACGACATTGGGTGCGCCGTTGCGTGGGCGTGCCGGTTCCGGCCACCACGGCGTCGACTCGTGGTGGTAGCGACCGCGTACGCCGCGAAACTCGCCGGGTTCCATCAGTTAGCCTCGCGCCCATGCCCGGACCCCTTGACGGTGTGCGTGTGCTCGAACTCGCCGGCATCGGCCCGGCGCCCTACACCTGCATGTTGTTGTCGCAGCTCGGTGCCGACGTGTTGCGCGTCGACCGACCCGGCGGCTCGCGCGTCGGTGACCCTGACCTGCTGGCCGATGGCCGTCCGACACTCACGCTCGACCTGAAGAACGCCGATGACGTAGCGCAGGTGTTGCAGCTGGTCGAGCGCGCAGACGTGCTCGTCGAAGGGTTCCGACCCGGGGTGGCGGAGCGACTCGGCATCGGTCCGGACGAGTGTCTGGCGAAGAACCCGCGGCTGGTCTACGCGCGGATGACCGGCTGGGGTCAGGACGGACCCCTCGCCGACAAGGTCGGTCACGACATCAACTACGCGGGCATCGTCGGGGCCATCGCCGCAATCGGTGAGCCGGGGCGCAAGCCGGTGCCCCCGCTCAACCTCGTCGCCGACTTCGGTGGCGGCGCGTTGTTCTGCCTGTCCGGGATCCTCGCCGCACTCCTGGAGCGCACGACGAGTGGCCAGGGTCAGGTCGTCGACGTCGCCATGGTCGACGGTGTCGCGTCGTTGATGACGATGTTCTGGAGCATGCGTGCCAACGGCGGATGGTCCGACGACCGCGGCACCAACATGCTCGACGGTGGTGCGCCGTTCTACGACACCTACGAGTGTGCCGACGGGGAGTACGTCGCAGTCGGCGCCATCGAGGAGCAGTTCTGGCAGCAGGTCGTCGACGGACTCGGCATCCAGGACGCACCTCCGCGCAGCGATGCCTCGCAATGGGGCGTGCTGCGCAAGCGCATGCAGGACGTCTTCCTCACCAGGACGCGTGACGAGTGGGCCGATCTGTTCGCCGACCGTCCCGCCTGCGTGACGCCGGTCCTGCGCATGTCGGAGGCGCCTCAGCATCCGCATGTCCGCGCCCGACGGGCGATGGTCGAGCACGACGGTGTCACGCGTCCCAACGTGGCGCCGCGGTTTTCGCGCACCCCTGGCGAGCTGCCGCCGTTGGCCGGACATGCCGATGCTCTTGCGCAGTGGGGCCTCAGCTAAGAACGCTTGCGTCGGCGCGGATCTCGCGCCGTGCCATGGCCTCGAACAGGCCGGGGAATGGGCTGTCGACGAAGTAGGCGCCGAAGGACTCCTGCACCTCCGGCCGCAGCGGCACGCCCTTACCGACCGCCTCGACGTGCCAGGCCTGCCGGCAGCGCCACTCGAACGACGACGACCACAAGTAGGCGATCGCCGGGTCGGGCGCGAGCACGAGGATGCCGTGGTTGGCGAGCAGCGCGACGTTGGCATCACCGATCGAGTCGATCGCGGCGCGGGCGTTCTCGACTTGGTCGACCGAGCCGGAGTAGTCGTCGAACACCGCGACCTTGCCGGGATATTGCGCGCCCGTCTGGTCGTAGACCTCGGGTGAGCGCTGCAGGTCGGCGTAGATGGTCGCCCAGCGCGGGTGGTTGTGAACGGCGACGCCGACGTCGTGCCGTGCCTTGTGCAGCTCGACGTGCAACGTGATCGCCGGCGTGATCGTCCACGGCCCGTCGAGCTGGTTGCCGTCGGCGTCCATGTGCATGACGTCGCTGGCTCGGAGCTCGTCCCAGGTCAGGCCGAACGGGTTCACGAGGAACGTGCCGTCGGGCTGCTTGTAGGTGATATGACCGGCGAGATGGTCGTCGTAGCCCTCGCGGTGCAACATGCGGGCGAGCAGCGCCAGCTCCTGTGCGGGCGTGAGCTCCGGCAACGCCGGGGCGAGCGGGTTCATGTTGCGGCTCCAACGGTTTCCGGAAGTGGCACGTTCATCTGACCGGGGATCGTCTCGGGCAGATCGAGCATCGTGATGGCGTTGCCGCGGGCGATCTTGTAGATCTCCTCCTCGGTCAGGCCGGCGAACGCGCGTCGCGCATAAGCCATCGTGTCGGGCCAGGTCGTGTCCTGGTGCGGGTAGTCGGTCTCGAACGTGATCTGGTCGATGCCGATGCTGTCGCGCGCCTTGATGCCGAAGTCGTCTTCGAAGAAGCAGCCGTACACGCGTCCCGGCACGTATTCACTCGGCGGCTTGGTGATGACCGGGTCGAGCATCGCCGTACCTGAGCCCTTGTTGAAGATGTTGTCGACGCGCTCGAACATGAAGGGCATCCAGCCGATCTGGCTTTCCGAGAACGCGATCTTCAGCTGCGGGAAGCGCGCAAGCACGCCCGACAGCAACCAGTCGGCCATCGACATCTGACTGTTCATGTTGGTGAGCGCGATCATCACGCTGGCGGGCGCGTCAGCCGACGTCGTGTTGAAGCCGGACGACGAGCCGATGTGCATGCAGATGACGGTGCCGGTCTCGTCGCAAGCCTTGAAGACCGGATCCCAGTAGCGGTTGGCGTCGTGGATGCTCGGCAGTCCGAGGTTGGACGGCATCTCAGAAAAGCTCACCGCCCGGACCCCGCGCGCGGCGTTGCGCCTGATCTCCGCCGCGGCGGCCTGCGGGTCCCAGAGCTGGATGAGGCAGAGCGGGATCAGGCGTCCGCCGCTCGGGCCGCACCACTCGTCGACCATCCAGTCGTTGTAGGCGACGACGCACGCCGACGCGAGATCCTTGTCGTGCGCCTCGAGGAAGGTCTGGCCGCAGAACCGCGGAAAAGTCGGGAAGCAGAGCGAGCGCTCGACGTTGTTGATGTCCATGTCGGCGAGACGCTCGGGCACCGAGTAGTAGCCGGGCCGCATCTCGGCGAACGTGACCGGGTCGCGGGAGCGTTCGGGAATGGGGACGCCGGCGCAGGCGGTGGCGCCGCAGATGACGACCCGCAGGTCCTCGTAGGCCCAGAAGTCGGTGATCGGGCCGTCAGCGGCCGGGCGGAACGGCCAATGCCTGCCCTCGGGGGAGAACTCCCACGGCATCTGCTCGATGTGCGGCGCGGCCTCGCGGTGCTTGGCGGGCAGCCAGCGCACGAACAGGTCGGGCGGCTCCACCACGTGGTCGTCGACGCTGATGATCGGGGGGACATCTGCCAGCATCTCGGGCATACTTTCAATCATTGTTCTGATAGGCCGCATGCGCAAGGGATGCTCTCTCGGATGGCGGTAGTGCTGTGTCGATCGGTCTGACCGCCGAGCACGAGGCGCTGCGCGACGTGGCCGCCCGCTGGCTGGCCGCCCACTGCCCACCGTCCGTCGTACGGGCTGCGTTGGAGGCCGATGGTGAGCCGGCGACGCCTGGCGGTCGGGAGCTCGCCGAGCTGGCCGACGGGTTCGGCCTGCTGGAGCTGGCCGTCGTGGTCGAGCAGGCCGGGCGGGCGATGCTCCCGGGCGCGTTCCTCCCGAGCGCGTTCCTGAGCGTGCTCCTCGGCCGCGCCGAGTCGGGGACGGTTGCCTGGCGCGCCGGCGAGCTCACGGGTGACCGTGACGGCAAAGGCGCGGTCGTCCGGGGCGAGCTCCGTCCGGTGATGTCGGCGGCGACCGCCGAGTGGCTCCTCGCACCGGTCGTCGTGGCGGGCGAACGCCAGTGGTGGCTGTTGTCGAAGGATGACTTCCGGGCCGAGCCGCTCGAGAGCCTCGACCTGACGCGTCGGGTCGCTGCGGTCTCGGTCGAGGCGGTGCGGTTGCGCTCGGACCGCCGGGTCCCGGTCGACGACACCCGCGTCGACGCCGTCGGTGCCTTGCTGTTCGCCGCCGAGGCAGCCGGTCTAGCCGACTGGTGCATGCGCACCGCCGTCGAGCATGCCTTGGTGCGCGAGCAGTTCGGCTATCCGATCGGTCACTTCCAGGCCGTCAAGCACGGCTGCGCCGACATGCTGGTGACGACTGAGCAGGCGCGGGCCGCGGCGTGGGATGCGGCCGTCGCGGCAGACGCCGACGTGTCGCCGGAGGAGACGCTGGTCGCCGCCGAGACCGCGGCGGCGATCGCGCCCCAGGCTGCGTTCGACAACGCGAAGCGATGCATCCAGATCCTCGGCGGCATCGGATTCACCTGGGAGCACGACGCGCACCTCTACCTCCGTCGCGCGCAATCGGTGCGCGCCCTGCTCGGTGGTGCGTCGACGTGGCGGGTGCGGCTCGCTCGTCACGCGAAGGACGGCGTACGACGCCGCTACTCGCTCGCGCTGCCCGAGGAGGCCGAACCGATGCGCCGCGAGCTTCGCGCGGCCGCGGCCAGGTTGGCGAAGCTGCCCGCTGCTGAGCTGCGGCGTGAGCTCGGGTTGGGCGGTTGGCTGATGCCACACCTCCCGCCACCGGCCGGCCGGTCCGCGAGCGCCCTCGAGCAGGTGCTCATCAACGAAGAGCTCCGTGCGGCCGGCATCGAGCGCCCGCATCTCGAGGTCGGGGCGTGGGCGTTGCCGACGCTGCTCGAGCACGGCACCGAGCAACAACGCAAACAGTGGGTCGAGCCGACATTGCTCGGAGAGCTCAAGTGGTGCCAGCTGTTCTCGGAGCCCGGCGCCGGCTCGGACCTCGCCGCGTTGACCACGACGGCACGACCAACCGAGGGCGGGTTCGTCGTCACCGGGCAGAAGGTCTGGACGTCGATGGCTGCTGATGCGGATCTCGGCATCTTGTTGGCGCGGACTCATCCGGACGAGCCGCGCCATCGCGGCATCAGCTACTTCGTCCTCGACATGCATGCGCCGGGCGTCGAGGTGCGACCACTGCGCGAGCTGACCGGTGACGCCATGTTCAACGAGGTGTTCCTCACCGACGTCTTCGTGCCGGATGACCACCTGATCGGTGAGCTGCACGGAGGCTGGACGGTCACGCGCTCGACGCTCGCCTACGAACGGCTGTCGATCAGTGAGGGCACGTCATTCGGCGGTGGTCTCGACGACCTGCTGCGTCGTACCGCGTCCCTGCCCGCGGACGACCTCGTCGATGAGCGTCTGGGCGCCGTGCTCGCCGAGGCGCAGACGGTGGTGCTGCTCGGACTGCGCAACACGACGCGTGCCCTGTCGGGCACTCTCGGAGCCGAGGCCGCCGTACGCAAGCTGCTCGGCGCGGAGAACGAACAGCGCGTCCTCGAGCTCGGCATGGACCTGCTCGGGACCGACGGCACGCACCTGACGGGCGACGACGCGCAGACCTGGGTCAGCGGTTTCCTGGGTGGCCGCTGCCTGACGATCGCGGGCGGCACGAGCGAGGTGCAGCGCAACGTGATCGCCGAACAGCTCCTCGGCCTCCCGAGAGACGTCGGTTACAAGTCATAAACGATCATGGGCCTTTGAACCCGACTCGCCGGCGTGTCCGGTCGGTAGCCCCATGATCGTTTCCTAGTCGTCGATGTGGCCGCGTTCCAGCCGCTCCAGCAGGCCGTCGACTCCCGAACCGTGCAGCGTCATGCCTCCGTCGATGACGATGTTCTGACCGGTCACGAACCGTGCCATGTCGGAGCACAGGAAGACGACGACGTCGGCGATCTCTTCCGGCGTGCCGATGCGGTCCAACGGCGTCTTCGCCTGCCACCACTCCTTCGCGCCGGCCACGGCTGAGAGCAGGGGGTCGGTCATGTTCGTGTGGATGGCGCCGGGTGACACGGCGTTGACCCGGACATGCGGCGCATATTCCAGCGCTGCGGTCGCCGTCAGCGCCGCGACGCCTGCTTTCGAGGCGGCGTAGGGGCCTTCGCCCGTCGCCGGTCGGACGCCGCTGATGGAGGCGGTGTTGACGATGCAGCCGCGTCCGGCGGCCGCCATGCGCGGTGCCAGCAGCTTGATGCCGTAGAAGACGGCCGACAGGTTGAGCGCGACGAGGCGGTTCCACTCGGCCACGTCCTGGTCGCCAAGGCGCGCGATGCCGCTGCCACCCGCGTTGTTGAACAGGATCGTCGGCTCGCCGAGGTCGGCGGCGACCACGTCGACGGCCGCCGACAGTGCGTCGAAGTCGGTGACGTCCACGGCGTAGTCGCGGCCGCCGATCTCGTTGGCGACCCGTTTCGCCGCAGTGGCGTCGATGTCCAGCACTGCCACGGAGGCTCCGTGCTCGGCGAACCGGGCGCAGGTCGCCCGTCCGATGCCGGACCCACCACCGGTGACAATCGCGATCTCACCCGTCAGCATGGCTCTATCTTCTCAAAGATTAGGATTTAGGCATGACGGGCGCTGGCTGGGCGGCGGCCGAGCGGCTCACCGTGACGCAGCTTCTGGAGGACCGGGCAGGCAAGAGTCCCGACGTCACGGCGCTGTGGCTCGACGACGTGCCGTACACCTTCGCGGACCTGGCTCGCCGCTCAGAGGCGGCGGCTTCCGCGTTGCTCGACCGTGGCGTGAAGCCCGGCGAGTCCGTTGCGCTGTTCCTCGAGAGCTGTATCGAGCTGGTGGACGTCTGGCTGGGCTGCGCGTCGATCGGCGTCGTCTCCGTGCCCATCAACATCGCCAACCGCGGCGACTTCCTCGCACACCAGCTCCGCGACAGCAACGCGGTCCTTGTGCTCACCGACACCTCGACGGTCGACGTGGTGAGAGCGGTTGCCGACCAGCTGCCGGACCTGCGCGAGGTCCTGGTCGTCGGGACCGACGTGCTGGACGGCGATCCGGACACGCCGCGTCCCGACGAAGCCCGTCCGTCGTGGAGTGCGCCGGCGTGCATTCTCTACACGTCCGGCACGACCGGCCCGTCCAAAGGCGTCGTCGTCACTCAGCACTACCTCGTCACCGCTGCGCGAATCGTCGCCGATGCCTACGGACTCACCCCTTCCGACGTGACCTACGGCGCCGTACCGCTCTTTCACTTCAGCGGCATGCTCGGCTCGGTGCTTGCTGCGGTGGTCGCGGGCAGCAGCGCGGTCGTCGACAGACGGTTCAGCGTGTCCGCGACATGGGACCGCGTACGCCGCTACAACGCGACCGGTGTGGTCGCGGTCGGCTCGATGATCCTCATGCTCTGGAACCTCCCGGAGTCCGACGACCCGCAGCTGCGACTGCTCGCCGGCGCTCCCATCCCGGCCGAGCTGCACAAGCCCATCCAGGAGCGCTACGGCTGCGGCATCGTGACGATGTATGGCATGACCGAGGCGTTCCCGCTCGCAGTGTGGAATGTCACGGACGACGCAGTTCCCGGGTCTGCCGGTCGCGTCTCACCGATGTTCGACGTGCGCATCTTCGACGACAACGACGCTGAAGTCGCCGTCGGCGAGCCGGGCGAGATCGTCTGCCGTCCACGTGCACCGCACGTGATGTTCGAGGGTTACCACCGCAACGCCGACGCGACGGTTGCCCAATGGCGGAACGGCTGGTTCCACACGGGTGACTTCGGTCGCATCGATGACGACGGCGTTCTCTACTTCGTCGACCGCAAGAAGGATGCAATGCGTCGTCGCGGCGAGAACATCTCGTCGTTCGAGGTCGAGCAGACCGTTCTCAAGCATCCGGCCGTGGCCGATGTCGCCGCGCACGCGGTGCCGAGCGAGTTCGGCGAGGACGACGTGAAGATCTGTGTCGTGGTCAGCGAACCGGTGACGCACGACGAGCTGCTGCGGCACTGCCAGGAGCGGATGCCGCGGTTCGCCGTGCCGCGATACATCGAGCTCGTCGAGGACCTGCCGCGCAACGCGGTGGGGCGGGTGCTCAAGTATGTGCTCCGGGAGCGTGGAGTCACCCCGCAGACGTGGGATCGGGAGGCGCAGCAATGACAACGCCCGCACCAGTCGCCGTGGTCACCGGCGGCAGTGGCGGCATCGGCCGCGCGTGCGCAGAGGTGCTGGTGAAGCGCGGGTACGACGTCGTTCTCACCGCGCGTCGTGAGGGGCCGTTGCGCGAGGCCGCCGAGGCGCTCGGCTGCCGCTGGAAGACCGGCGACTGCAGCGTCGAGGCCGACGTCGACGCACTCTATGAGGGCGAGCCTGCCGTCGCGATCGTCGTCCACGCCGCGGGCTTGTACGAAGGCACGATCGTCAAGCGCCAGTCGATCGATGTCGTCGACCGGGTGTTGGCCGCCAACCTGCGCTCTGCCTATCTGATCGCGTCGAAGGCGCTGCCCCTGATGAGCGCGGGCGGACGCATCATCTTCGTCTCGTCCATCGCCAGCCGCGGTCAGCCGACCCTGTCGGCCTACTCAATGTCGAAGGCCGGCGAGAACGCGCTCGCGATCGCTCTCGCGGGCGAGGTGGAAAAGCACGGCATCGGCGTGCACCTCGTGACGCCGGGACCGGTCGACACCCCGATGTTCGGTGACTACGTCGCCAACGTGCCGACGCTGCGCGCCGAGGATGTCGCGCGGGCTGTGGGCTGGCTCGAGGAGATGCCTCCGCACGTCGTGCTCCGCGAGATCGTGCTCGAGCCGGTGATGACGGGGCCGTTCGTGCCGAAGCCCGAAGGTTCGACCGAGGCGTGAGCGACGGACCGCTGACCGGCGTGCGGGTGCTCGACAGCACCGGCCGGCTCGCGGGCGCCTACGCCGGCAAGATGCTGCGCGACATCGGCGCCGATGTCGTCGTCGCCGGCGAGATCCAACACGATGCGGTCAGCAGATGGCTGCACGGCGGCAAGCGCAGCGTTGAGGCTGGGAGCACGTCGGCGCTCGCTGAGTACGCCGACATCGTCCTGACATCCGAACCGCCGGCCGATCCGCGCCCCGGCGCCGTTTCCGTGGCCATCACCGACTTCGGCACGCACGGACCATGGGCGGGTCGCCCCAGCTCGCACCTCACGCTGGAGGCGGAGTCGGGCTCGCTCGGGAGTCGCGGCGTCCCCGAGCTGCCGCCGGTGTCGGTCGGTGGCGACCTCGGCGAGTGGATCGCTGGCCTGTACGCCGGAACTGCGGCACTCGCCGGTTGGCGCACCGCACGTGAGAGCGGACTGCACGAGCACGTCGAGGTCTCGGTCTTCGAGTGCATGCTCGTCACGCTCAACATGCATGAGCCGTTGCACGCGGCTCTTGCCGGCTCGGACGCGTTCACGCGCTGGGTGCAGGTGCCGTCGGTCGAGCGCGCATCCGACGGCTGGGTCTGCTTCTCGCTCGTCACCGGGCAGCAGTGGCTCGACTTCGCCGCGATGATCGACCGCCCCGACCTCGGCGACGACAAGAGCCTCGGCAACATGCTCGGCCGCTGGCCGCGTCGGCAGGAGATCTATGCCGCGATGGAGCCCTGGCTCGCCGCGCGCACGGTCGACGAGGTCATCGACACCGCCAGCGCGTTCCGGCTGCCGGTCGCTCACGTCGCCGACGGCCAGATGCTCGCGGCGATGGAGCACTTCAAGGTCCGCCACGTCCTCTCGCCGAGTCCGCACGGCGACTACGTGCAGCCGCGGCCGCCGTACCTCTTCTCCGGTTTCAGCACTGCACCGCCGGCTCCGGCACCGGAAGCGCACAGCAACGTGGCCGCGCAGTGGTGCGCAGCACGCGACGTCGAGGACACCCAGCAGCCACGGCGCCCGCTCGAGGACGTGCGCATCGTCGACCTCACGGCGTTCTTCGCCGGCCCGAGCGGCACCGGCTATCTCGCGGCGTTGGGTGCCGACGTCATCAAGGTCGAGTCGATCCAGCGCCCCGACGGCATCCGTTTCGCCGGGGGCCAGATCACCCAAGCCGGTGACTGGTGGGAGTACTCCTGGATCTTCCAGGGAGTCAACGCCGACAAGCGCGACGTCACGCTGGACCTCACCCGCGACGCGGGCATCGAGGTGCTGCACCGGTTGCTCGAAGGCGCGGACGTCCTCATCGAGAACTACTCGCCGCGGGTGATGGAGCAGTTCGGCTTGTCCTACGAACGGCTGTCGTCGGCCTACCCGTCACTCGTCGTGACGCGCATGCCGGCATTCGGCCTCGACGGGCCGTGGGCGCAGCGTGTCGGTTTCGCCCTGACGATGGAAGCGCTCGCCGGCATGGCGACGGTCACCGGTCATCCCGAAGGACGGCCGACGTGCCCCGGCGGTGTGCTCGACCCGATCGCCGGTATGCACGCCGCGTTCGCGACCATCGCGGCGCTGGAGCACCGCGACGCGACCGGCGCGGGACAGCTCGTCGAGGTGCCGATGATCGAGTGCGCGCTCAACATCGCGCCGCAGTCGCTGCTCGAGTACGGCGCCACCGGCCGGGTGCTCACCCGGCACGGCAACCGCTCCGACGACGCCATCGTGCAGGACGTCTTTCCGTGCGCAGGCGACGATGCGTGGGTCGCGGTCACGGTGCGGACGGCAGCAGAAAAGGAAGCGCTCGAGGCACTGCTCGACGGTGTCGAGCTGTCCGAATTCCTCGCGGTTAGACCGGATGAGGACGCGGTCGAGCTGCTCGTCGGTGCCGGCATTCCCGCCGGCGTCGTACGACGTCCGACCGTCGCGGGACGGAACCCGCACGTGAACGCGCGCGGGTTCTACGAAGAGCACACACACCCGACGCTCGGGCCTGTCGGCTACCCGGTCCTGCCCACGCGGTTTGCGACATGGAGCGGCCGAGTGCACCGGCGGCCCGCGCCCACGCTCGGCGAGCACAACACCGAGGTGCTTGCGGGTGAGCTCGGCATCGGTGCCGACAAGCTCGCCGAACTCGAACGGGACGGTGTCATCGGTGTCCGTCCCGCCGGAATGTGAACACCTAGAGATGAGGAATCTGATGTCTGCGTTTCCCGCCATCGTCGCGACTGAGCCAGGTCCGGCCACCATGCAAGAGCTGACCGAGGAGCAGCTGCCGGACGGCGACGTCACGGTGGGGGTGAAGTATTCGTCGCTCAACTACAAGGACGGCCTCGCCGTCACCGGCAAGGGCAAGATCATCCGCTCGTTCCCGATGGTCTGCGGCATTGATCTCGCCGGAACTGTCGAGTCGTCCGACTCGCCGAAGTTCTCGCCCGGTGACGACGTCGTCGTGACGGGTTGGGGTCTGTCCGAGACCTCGCCGGGCGGCTACACGCAGAAGCAGCGGGTCAAGTCCGACTGGCTGGTCAAGCGGCCGGAGGCGCTGTCGCTCGAGCAGACGATGGCGATCGGCACCGCGGGTCTCACGGCGATGCTCTGCATCCTCGCGCTGGAGGACAACGGTCTGACGCCGGGCACCGAGAGCGAGGTGCTCGTCACCGGCGCCGGTGGTGGCGTCGGCAGCGTGGCCGTGGCGGTGCTGTCGAAGCTCGGCTACAAGGTCGCCGCCTCGACCGGGCGCCAGGAGACGCACGACTTCCTCAAGGGCCTGGGCGCGTCGACCATCATCGACCGCGCCGAGCTTGCGACTGCGGGCAAGCCGTTCGACAAGGAGCGGTGGGCCGGCGCTGTCGACACGGTCGGCAGCCAGACGCTGGCCACGGTGCTTGCACAGACCCGGTACGGCGGTGCCGTGGCGGCGTGCGGTCTCGCGGGCGGCAACGACCTCCCGACAACCGTGCTGCCGTTCATCCTGCGCGGGGTCAGCCTGCTCGGCGTCGACTCGGTGATGTGCCCGACTCCTCGCCGCGCGCAGGCGTGGGGCCGGCTCGCGACCGACCTCCCGACGGACAAGCTCGAAGAGCTCACGACTGTCGAGCCGATGACGCGCATCGCCGACCTGGCCGAAGACATCCTCGCCGGTCGCACCCGCGGTCGCGTGGTCATCGACACGTCGAAGTAGCGACTGATGCGCGAGATCTACGGCACGTTCGTCGAGCGGTGGTATGTCACGCTGCTCGGCGTTGTGTTCGTGGTGTGCGCGGTGCGGCACCTCGGTTGGCGTCGTACGTTGGCCTACGCCGCCCCCGCGCTAGCGCTCGGGTTGCTGTTCGAGAACGGATCGGTGCACGTCGGTTTTCCCTACACGCACTACACGTTCGACGACAGCCTGCGCGGCAAGGAGATCTTTGTCGGCGACGTGCCGTTGATGGTGCCGCTGAGCTACACGTTCATGGGTTACTTCGCGTTCGCGGCCGGGCGGTTGGTGGCAAGCGGTCCGTGGCGCACGCGGGCGCGCGCATGGTGGCACGAGTACCTGCTCGGCGTCGTCCTGATGGTGTGGGCGATCTGGATCTTCGACCCGGTCGCGCGGCTGGGTGACCGGTGGTTCCTCGGCCCGGTGTTCCACTACGAGGGGCCGGGGTTCTGGTTCGGCCTCCCGCTCGGCAGCCAGGCCGGGTTCCTGCTCACGGCGGTGCTGCTCGTCGGACTGCTGGCATGGTTGGCGCGCGGTGACGTCGACCGGCCGGTCACCGGTCTCGTCCGGCATCCGCACGCGATCGCGTTGGCCACCTATCACGGTCAGATCGCGTGGCTCGCGATCGTCGCGGTCGTGCTCGAGGCGACCGAGCTCGGCTTTCCAGCACAGTGGGATCCGAAGCTTGGAATTCACGTGACTTGAAGTCGCGGC
>JADMIO010604117.1_pt1 | contig 23873 bp, 19 predicted proteins | sample 8958161 | NCBI WGS metagenome assembly JADMIO01 (sample SAMN16585339, study PRJNA669376) | soil metagenome | isolation source: Crop rotation soil | place: USA: Cullars Rotation, Alabama | collected 2011
CCCCGCCAATCACCGGCGGTGCCGGTCTTCGGCCATCCGACCCGTAGACTCGCCGGTCATGGGCATCCTCGACTCGATCATGTCCCCGGCTGACCTGCGCACCCTCGACGACGCCCAGCTGGACCAGCTCGCGACCGAGATCCGCGACTTCATGGTCGAGACCTGCAGCCGCACGGGTGGGCACCTCGGGCCGAACCTCGGCGTGGTCGAGCTCACCATGGCGATCCACCGGGTCTTCGAGTCCCCGCAGGACCGCGTGGTCTTCGACACCGGGCACCAGGCGTACGTCCACAAGCTGCTCACGGGTCGCAAGGGCGGCTTCGACAAGCTCCGCCAGGAGGGCGGCGTGAGCGGGTACCCGAGCCAGGCCGAGTCCGACCACGACATCGTCGAGAACTCGCACGCCTCGACCGCGCTGAGCTACGCCGACGGGATCGCCAAGGCGTACGCGATCCGCGGCGAGGACCGCCACGTGGTCGCCGTCATCGGTGACGGGGCGCTCACCGGCGGCATGGCCTGGGAGGCGCTCAACAACATCGCCATCGCCAACACCAGCAGGCTGGTGATGGTCGTCAACGACAACGGCCGGTCCTACACGCCGACCATCGGCGGCCTCGCGACCGCCCTCACCCGGCTGCGAACGAACCCGCGCTACGAGCACGTCCTCGACCTGGTCAAGCGCCGGCTGAACGCCGTGCCCGGCGTCGGACCCGCGGCGTACGACGCCCTCCACGCGATGAAGAAGGGCCTCAAGGACGCGATCGCGCCGCAGGGGCTCTTCGAGGACCTGGGCCTCAAGTACGTCGGCCCCGTCGACGGCCACGACCGCGCCGCGATGGAGCAGGTGCTCGCGCAGGCGAAGCGGTTCAACGGCCCGGTGATCGTGCACGCGCTCACCCGCAAGGGCTTCGGCTATGACCCGGCCGAGCGGCACGAGGCCGACCAGTTCCACTCGCCGCCGCCGTTCGACATCGAGACCGGCGAGGAGAAGGCCCGGGGCCGGATCTGGACCGACGTCTTCGGCGACGAGATCGTGCACATCGGGCAGCGTCGCAAGGACGTCGTCGCGATCACGGCGGCGATGATGCACCCGGTCGGGCTGCACCACTTCCAGGCGCGCTTCCCCGACCGCACCTTCGACGTCGGCATCGCCGAGCAGCACGCCGCCACCTCGGCAGCCGGGCTCGCGATGGGCGGCCTGCACCCGGTGGTCGCGGTGTACGCCACCTTCCTCAACCGGGCGTTCGACCAGGTGCTGATGGATGTCGCGCTGCACCGGTGCGGGGTGACCTTCGTGCTCGACCGCGCCGGTGTCACCGGCGACGACGGCGCCAGCCACAACGGCATGTGGGACATGTCGATCCTCCAGGTCGTGCCCGGGCTCCGGCTCGCCGCGCCGCGCGACGGCGCCCGGCTGCGCGAGCTGCTCAACGAGGCGGTCGAGGTGGACGACGCCCCGACGGTGGTGCGGTTCCCGAAGGGCCCGCCGCCCGAGGACGTCGAGGCGGTCGACAAGGCCGGCGGCGCGGACGTGCTCGTGCGCAACGGCACCAAGGACGTGCTCGTCGTGGCCGTGGGGTCGATGGGGACCGTCGGCGTCGAGGTGGCCGACCGGCTCATCGCCCAGGGCATCGGCGTCACCGTGGTCGACCCGCGCTGGGTCAAGCCGGTGGACCCCGCGATCGTCGAGCTCGCCCGCGAGCACCGGCTCGTGGTCAGCATCGAGGACAACGGCGAGACCGGCGGCTGCGGCGCGGTGCTGCTGCAGACCCTCAACGCGGCCGGCGTGCACACGCCGTTCCGCCTGCACGGCATCCCGCAGGACTTCCTCGGCCACGCCAAGCGCGCCGCGATCCTCGAGCGGATCGGCCTGACCCCGCAGGCCCTCGCGCTCGGCATCGTGGAGGACATGACCTCGCTGACGGAGGGTCGTTCTCCGATCGATGTCGAGCAGACCACTTAGTCTCCTCCCGGTCGCAGCCCTGCTGCTGGCGGGCCTGGCCGGCTGCACCGGCGACGACGAGCCCGCGGCGGCGCCACCGCACGACGTGGTCCGGGCGATCGGTCGGGCCCTGGACTCCCGCGCCCGCGTCGTACGCCGCGCGGACGATGCGGCCTTCACCCGGCTGGTGGCCGGCGACGCGGCGTTCCGCGACCGGCAGCGCGCCTGGTTCGGCAACCTCACCGGGCTGCCGGTCGGGCGGCTGCGCTACCGCCTCGACCCGGGGAGCCTGGTCCGGGACGGCGACACGTACTGGGTCACCGCGGACGAGGTCCTGCAGCTCGAGGGCTACGACGCCGCCCCGGTCACCAGCGAGACGCGGTTCCGCTTCCGGCCGGCCGCGCACCACCCGGGCCGCTACCTGCTCACCGCCGTCGAGTCGCATGACCCGCAGCCGTGGGACCTCGGGCCGGTGCAGGTGCAGCAGGCGAGCGGCGTCCTCGGCGTGTTCGACGCCGGCAGCGCCGCGGCCGCGCCCGCGCTGATGTCCTCGGTGGAGAGCGCCATCGCGAGCGTGTCCGCCGAGGTGCCCTACGACTGGAGCCGGTCGGTCGTGCTCTACGCGCTCTCCGACCCCGCGTTCCTGGAAGCACTGCGGGACGTGCCCGGAGACGACCCGGACGACCTCGACGCGGTCGCGTTCCCCGTCGGGCGGAGCACCCGGTTCGCGCTCAACCCCCGGATGCTCGCCCGGCCGGGGCGGGAACGGGACCGGCTGATCCGCCACGAGCTCACCCACGTGGCGATCGGCACCCGCGACGACGACGCCCCGGTCTGGCTCTCCGAAGGGCTCGCCGAGTACGTCTCGGTGCGCCCGCTCGCGCCGCAGGACCGCCGGATCCCCGAGGCCGCCGTGCTGGCGGCCGAGGACGGCGTCGACGAGCTCCCCGACGACGCGTCCTTCAACGACGACGACTCCGAGGCGCACTACGGGCTGTCCTGGTGGGCGGTCGAGTACGTCGCCGACGCATTCGGCCCGGACGCGCCCTGGCAGCTGCTCGACGCGATGGCCCACCCGGGCGCGGACCCGGACCAGGTGCTGCGCGACCTGCTCGGCACCAGCACCCACCGTCTCGCCGAGCAGGCGGACCGGATGATCCTCGCGCTCTACGAGTCGCCCGCCGCCTAGACGAGTTATTCCAGGGGCTTGCGCCGGCGAGCGGCGCTCGGCGCCGCGCTGACAAGGCGCCGGCGCGACGGCAGACCGGGCGTCTTCCGAGCGTCGGCAACGCCGTCAGCGCGGATGCTGAGCGTCGCGCAGCGCACTATCCCTTGGAATAGGTCGTCTAGTAGCGTGTCGCCGTTAATCGGCGGTGTACTTGGGGTGTGCTGTTCGCGGCGGGTTCCTTCCCCTTCAGCCCGTCGGAATCGAGTCGATGATGGCGAGGCCGAAGTCGCGTCTGGTGGCGTTGAGTGCGGCGGAACGTGAGGAGCTGCGGAGTCTGGTTCGGACTGGGTCGCATCCGGCGCAGCAGGTGCGTCGGGCTCGGATCTTGTTGGAGTTGGACGAGAACGATCCCGATCGCGATGGGCCGGTGCCGCTGCAAGAGGCGGTCGCCGAGCGTGCGGGAGTTCATGTGGACACGGTGGTGAAGGTTTCCAAGGCCTACGCCGAGCGGGGCGGTGATGTCGAGGCGACAATCAGCCGCAAGAAGCGGCTCACGCCGCCGGTCGAGCCGATCGTGACCGGGGAGGTCGAGGCCCGGTTGATCGCACTGGCGTGCTCGACTCCGCCCGCGGGGCAGGCGCGCTGGTCGCTGCGGCTGCTGGAGCGTCAGGTCGCGCTCCTCGACGACATCCCGGACCTGGACCACTCCACCATCGGGCGGGTGTTAAAAAAACGGCACTTCGCCCTCATCTGAAGAAGTGCTGGACCATCCCGGCCCGGGCCAATGGCGAGTTCGTGGCCAGGATGGAGGACGTCCTGGACGTCTACGCCCGTGCCCACGACCCTGCCGCGCCGGTGGTGTGCATGGACGAGAAGCCCTACCAACTGCTGGCCCACGCCCGCGAACCGATCCCCGCCGCCCCCGGCCGCGACCGCCGCGAGGACTGCGAGTACGTCCGACACGGGACCTGCTCGATCTTCGTGTGGGTCGAGCCCCTGGCCGGCCGGCGCCGGGTGAGCGCGCGGCCGCAGCGGACCCGCGTGGACTGGGCCCGCGAGGTCGAGCAACTGCTCACCGTGGACTACCCCGAGGCCCAGAAGGTGGTGCTGGTGATGGACAACCTCAACACCCACACCACCGGCTCGCTCTATGAGGCCTTCGAGCCGGCCAAGGCCCACGCCCTGGCACAGCGCCTGGAGATCCACCACACCCCCAAGCACGGCTCCTGGCTCAACATCGCCGAGATCGAGCTCTCCGCCCTGACCCGCCAGTGTCTGGACCGACGCATCGAGGACCTCGGCATCCTCAACACCGAACTGGGCGCATGGCAAGACGCCGTCAACGCCGACCAGCGCCAGGTCGACTGGCACTTCACCACCAGCGACGCCCGCACTCGCCTACGTCACCTATACCCAGAGTCTTAGAAGCGACGCTCTACTAGGGGTTCCCTGACCGTCGGGACACCAGAAGTGGCTGCCAGGAAGGCTTCCTGACAGCCACTTCGGGTGTCTCGACGGCGAATCAGCCCGGGGTCAGCGCTCCTTGCGGGCCACGATCTGGCCGAGCACGGCGTAGCCGACGCACAGGTGGGCGGCGCCCACGAAGCCGGCGACGGTGCTGCCGAACAGGCCGTACGACGGGACCGACACGATCGCCCAGCTCTCGGCGACCAGCGGCCAGTAGCGCGAGGCACCGCGCCAGCGGCCGGCGATCGCGATCCGGATGCCGATGAAGAACATGCCGAGCATCGACAGCGGCCAGCACAGGTCGAGCATCATCCAGCCGGCCTGGTCCAGGTCGGACACGCCGATCCCGTCGACGAAGGTCGATCCGATCGCGAGGAGGAGCACGACGCCCTCGAGGCGGAGGAAGAACCGGGCCAGCCGGCCCTCGCCGAGCGCCTGGGTCTGGTAGAGGACCGTCAGCAGCCCGATCAGGCCGATCTGGAACAGGCCCGAGACCGTGGAGAAGATCGCCTCCTCGGTGGCGCCGGAGGGGTCGGAGCCCATGATGGTCATGCCGCCGGCCCAGGCGAGGGCGCCGGCGGTGAGCAGCATGCCGCGCTTGTAGTACGGGCGGGTGGGGGTGATGCGGCCGGCGGCGACGGCGGGACGGCGGACGTCGGTGCGGGCGACGGCGGGGGTCTGCTCGAGGGTCATGGCGTTCTCCTGGGTGAGGGGCGGCACCCTTGCCGCCGATGACCGGAACTCTCCGGTGACCCGCGCCCCGGGCAGCAGGGAGCGGCGTCCCTGATCCGGTCCCGCGGAGGTGTCCCGCGCGGGCGGGACGCCGAACCCGGGACGGCGGGACGCGCCGCGACAGATACTTCTCCGCGTGACCCCTTCGCCCGCGCCCGGACGAGTGCCGGCCGCCGTCGTCTCGGCCCTGGCCCTGGCCATGCTCGTGGCCTGCCTGTGGCTCGACGTGGTCAACGGTCCGGCCGACCGGGACCGCGCCTCGATGGGCTGGGGCACGCTCTCCGCGATCACCGGCGTGATCGCGGCCGGTACGGCGGTGCCGGTGCTGTGGCGGCACCCGCGCCACCTGGTCGCGTGGGTGATCGCCGGGACCGGCCTCCTGTGGAGCCTCGACGGGCTGGCGGAGTCGTACTCGGCGTTCGGCATGGCGCACGCGCCGTACCTGCCGCTGAGCGGGTTCGCGGTCTGGGTGGTGGCGCAGCTCGGGTCGTTCCTGCTGGTCGGGCTGCCCACGGTGCTCGTGCTCTATCCGACCGGGCGGCCGATGCCCGGCCGCTGGGGCAGGGCCGGCATCGCGACCATCGCGATGGCGTGCGCGCTGCCGTGCCTGCTGCTGTTCGCGCCGATGTCGGTCGTCGGCGACGAGGAGCCGCTGCCGATGGACACCGGCATGCCCGAGCTGCCGCTGCCCGAGGACGTCTTCTTCGCCCTCCTGAGCATCGCCCGCGTGGTGACGCTCCTCGCGATCCCGCTCGCCGTCGCCGTGCTGTTCGCCCGGCAGCGGCGCGCGTCCGGCCGCGAGCGGATGCAGATCCGCTGGCTGCTCTGGGCGGCCGTGGTCTGCATCGTGATGGCCGCGCTCGGGGTCGTGCTCCAGAACGGCGCGGTCGTCTCGGTGGCGCTGGTCGTCGCGCTCACCGTGACCGGCGTCTCGATCGCGATCGGCATCTTGAACCCGGAGCTCGGCGACGTCGACGCGCTGATGGGCGGCACCGTCGTGTGGGCGGTCGCCGCGGGCGTGGTGATCGCGCTCGACGTCGCGCTCGTGGCCGCCCTGAACGCGCTGCTCGGCGACCGGCTGGACGAGCGCGACGCGACCCTGATCCTGCTGCTGGTGGCCGTCACGATCTACGCGCCGATGCGCGGCTGGATCTCGAGCGTGGTGCGGCGCGCGCTGGTCGGGCGTCGCGGCGACCGGTACGCCGTGGTGGCCGACCTCGCCGCCCGGCTCGAGGAGACCGCCGACGTCCGCGCACAGCTGCCCGCGCTGGCGACCGAGGTGGCGTCGGCGTTCAAGCTCGACTACGTGCGCGTCGAGGTGTACGGCCACGGCGGCGGCACGGTCTCCGCCACCCACGGCACCCGGCCGGACGAGGTGCGCGAGGTGCCGATCCGGTACGGCGAGGAGGAGGTCGGCCGGCTCGAGCTGCCCGCCCGCGGCGTCCGGTCGATGCTGTCCAAGCGCGACCAGGCGCTGCTGTTCGACGTCGTCCGCCAGGCGGCGATGGCGGTGCGCAGCTCGCGGCTGGCCGCGGACCTGCAGCAGTCGCGCGAGCAGCTGGTGCTGGCCCGCGAGGAGGACCGGCGCCGGATCCGGCGCGACCTGCACGACGGCCTCGGCCCGGTGCTCGGCGGAGTGGCGATGCGGCTCGACGCCGCCGGCAACGCCCTGGACCGGGACCCGGAGACCACCCGGCGGCTGGTCGGCCAGTCCCGCCAGGACATCACCGACGCCCTCGCCGACGTACGCCGCCTCGTGCACGGGCTGCGGCCGCCTGCGCTCGACGACCTCGGGCTGCTCGCCGCGCTCGACCAGCAGGCGGAGCGGATGAGCTCGGCCGACCTCACGGTGAGCGTGGACGCCACGGACGTCCCGCCGCTGTCGGCCGCGGTCGAGGTCGCGGCGTACCGCATCGCGTCGGAGGCGCTCACCAACACGGCGCGGCACGCGGGTGCGCGGCGCGCGGCCGTGCGGCTGATCGGCAACGCGCACGCGCTGCTGGTCGAGGTCTCCGACGACGGCGCCGGCATCGATCCCGAGGTCGTGGCCGGCGTCGGGTTACGGTCCATCCGTGAGCGGGCCGAGGAGCTCGGCGGCCGCACCGAGATCACCTGCCCGTCCGCCGGCGGCACCCGCGTGCGTGCCTGGCTGCCGATGAGCCCCACCCTGGAGGAGAGCCGATGACGCCGATGACCGGCCCGGTCCGCGTGCTGATCGCCGACGACCACCCGGTGTTCCGCGACGGCCTCGCCTCGCTGCTCGCGACCCAGCCCGACGTCGCGGTCGTGGCCACCGCCGCCGACGGGGCGGAGGCGGTGCGCCTGGCCACCGAGCACGTCCCCGACGTGGTGGTCATGGACCTGCAGATGCCGGAGCTGAACGGCATCGACGCCACCCGCCGGCTGGCCGAGACGCTGCCCGAGGTCCGCGTCCTGGTCTTCACGATGGGCGAGGAGGACGGCACCGTCCTCGCCGCCATGCGTGCGGGCGCGCGGGGCTACCTGGTCAAGGGCGCCAGCCAGGACGAGGTCGCCCGGGCCATCTCCACGGTGCACGCCGGCGGGCTGGTCTTCGGCGCCTCGCTCGCGCTGCGCATCGCGGACCTGCTCTCCGGCGCGGCGACCCCGGACCGCTCGGCGTTCCCGCAGCTCACCGAGCGCGAGGTCGAGATCCTCGACCTGATCGCGGCCGGGAGGAACAACGCCCAGATCGCGTCCGCGCTCCACCTCGCGCCGAAGACGGTCCGCAACAACGTCTCCAACATCCTCGCCAAGCTCCAGGCCACCGACCGCGCCGAGGCGATCATCCGGGCCCGAGACGCCGGCCTGGGTGGCGGCTCGTGACCCGCTCCTGACCCGCGTATTGACCCGTTCGGGCGGGTTGACCCGCGTCCGCCGCCGTGGTCAGGCTGGTCGGGGAGAGGGAGCACGAGCATGACAACTCAGACCACCCGGACCATCGAGCACGTCCTGCCGGCCGCAGGCTACGTCAGCGACGGCGGCCTCGAGACCGACCTGATCTTCCACCGCGGCGTGGACCTGCCCGAGTTCGCGTCGTTCCCGCTCGTCGAGGACGAGCAGGGGCGCGCCTTGCTGCACGCCTACTACGACGGGTACGCCGCCGTGGCCAGTCGCGCCGGCGCGGCACTCACGCTCGAGTCGCCCACCTGGCGGGCCAACCCGGACTGGGGCGCCCGGGTCGGGTACGACGCCGCGGCGCTCCGCCGGGCGAACACGGCCGCCGTGGAGCTCCTGCACAAGCTCCGCGAGGAGTACGCCGACCTGGCGGACGTCCGCATCATCGGCGCCATCGGCCCGCGCGGCGACGGGTACGTCGCCGGCGAGCGCACCGACCCCGACGTGGCCGCCGAGTACCACTCGGGGCAGGTCGCGGCGCTGGCGCGGGCCGGCGCCGACCTGGTCGCGGCCTACACGCTCACCGGCCCCGAGGAGGGCATGGGCGTGGTGCGGGCGGCCCGGTCGGCCGGCGTACCGGTGCTGGTCGGGTTCACCGTCGAGACCGACGGCCGGCTGCCGGACGGCACGGCGCTGCGCGACGCGATCGGGAGGGTCGAGGCGGAGGACGCGCCGGACGGGTTCATCGTGAACTGTGCCCACCCGACGCACATCGCGCCCGGCCTCGCCGACACGGGGGACGCGGGTGACTGGCTGGGTCGGATCGTCCAGGTGAACCCGAACGCCTCCACGCAGACGCACGCGGAGCTGGACGCGGCCGAGGAGCTGGACGAGGGCGACGTCGACCTGCTCGTCCGGTCCTACGACGAGCTCCGCCCGGTGCTGCCGAACCTCCGCGTGGTCGGTGGCTGCTGCGGCACCGACGCCCGGCACATCGCCGCGCTCTGGTCGGTCTGACGGGCGTCCGACCACGCCTGAGGGGGAGCCGGATCGGGCACCGTGGTGGCATGGCCGACCAGCTGGAGGTCTACCGCCGCAAGCGCGACTTCGCGCGCACGCCCGAGCCCGCCGGAGCGGTCGCCGCGGTGGACGGCGAGCGCCGGTTCGTGGTGCAGCGGCACCGGGCGAGCCGGCTGCACTACGACCTGCGGTTCGAGATCGACGGCGTGCTGGTCAGCTGGGCGGTGCCCAAGGGGCCGACCCTGGACCCGTCCGCGCGCCGGCTCGCGATGCACGTCGAGGACCACCCGGTCGAGTACCTCCACTTCGAGGGCGTGATCCCGTCGGGGGAGTACGGCGGTGGTGACGTCATCGTCTGGGACACGGGGACCTGGGAGCCGGTGCACACCGAGGACCCCGGCGCCGCGGTCCGGGCCGGGGACTTCCACGCGGAGATGCACGGCGAGAAGCTGCGTGGCCGGCTCGTGCTGGTCAAGCGCGGCGACCGCGACGGCGACGAATGGATGCTGCTGCACAAGCACGACGACCACGCGGTCGACGGGTGGGACCCGGAGGACCACCCGCGCTCGGTGCTCAGCGGCCGCACCAACGACGAGGTGGAGGCCGACCCCGACCGGCTCTGGCGGTCCGACGCGCCCGCCGCGGAGGCGAGCGTCTCGCTGGCGCCGGAGCCGCTGCCCGACGAGGCCATCGACGAGCTCGCCGCGCTCGGAGCGCAGGGCACCTGGGAGGTGTTCGGTCGCAGGCTCAAGGTCACCAACCTCGACAAGGTGCTGTTCCCCGCACCGCCCGGCGGACCGCCGGTGACCAAGCGCGAGCTGCTCGCCTACACCGCCCGGGTCGCGCCGTTCGCGCTGCCGTACCTCCAGGGCCGGCCGCTCAACATGCACCGCTACCCGAACGGCGCCGACGGCAAGGGTTTCTGGCACAAGCAGCGACCGAGCCACGCGCCGGACTGGCTGCGCTGCTGGGAGAACCCGGACGCCGACGAGGGCGAGACCACGGCGTACGTCGTGCCGGACGAGCCGGCCGCGCTCGTGTGGGTGGCGAACCTCGGCGCTCTGGAGTGGCACCCCTGGACCTCGCGCGCGGAGGCGCCGCATCGGCCGACGTACGCCCTGGTCGACCTCGACCCGGGGGAGCGGACGTCGTGGGAGGACCTGCTGCTGCTGGCCCGGCTGCACCGCACCGCACTCGAGCACCTCGGCGTCACCGGGCGGCCGAAGGTGACCGGCCGGCGCGGCATCCAGGTGTGGATCCCGATCGTGCCGGTCCACACCTTCGACGAGACCCGCGCGTGGGTCGAGCAGCTGTCGCGCACCGTGGGGAAGGTGGTGCCCGAGCTGGTCAGCTGGAAGTGGGAGGTCAAGGCGCGCAAGGGACTTGCCCGGCTGGACTACACCCAGAACGCGATCAACAAGACCCTGGTCGCGCCGTACTCGCCGCGGCCGGCGGCCGGTGCCCCGGTCTCGGTGCCGATCGGCTGGGACGAGCTCGACGACCCGGGCCTGCGGCCGGACCGCTGGACCGTGCGGACCGTGCTCGACCGGCTGGCGGAGCGCGGCGACCCGTTCCGGGTGCTGCTCGGGTCCGCTCAGGAGCTGCCGGCGATCACCTGAGCACCGGCTGATCAGCAGCCTGGATCAGTGACCCGGACGCGAAATCCGTGCCATAGGTCGTGCTCCGAGTGCGTGCCTCGCCAGGCGGCGGAGCGCCGGGCTACCGGGCGTATCTCAAGCTCTGCCAACGCAGCGAGGCGGCGTGCTCGGGGTGCGACATAGGGTGCGGATTTCAAGTTCGGGGCACTAGCTGGGCGTCCTGGCGACGGCGAGCGCCGCCACGTCGTCGTCCCGGGTCGGGTCGCGCACCTCGTCGACGACCTTGGCCAGCCAGTGGTCGAGGCGGTGGTGGTCGAGTCGCCGGCACGCGTCGACCAGCCGGGCCATGCCGGCCTCGGCGTCCTCGCCGCGCCGCTCGACGAGACCGTCGGTGAACAGCAGCAGGGTGTCACCGCGGGCGAACGGCCGAGTCACCACCGTGCGCGGGCCGCCGCCGGCACCGAGCAGCAGGGTCTCGTCGTGGGTGACGACCTCGATGCCGCCGCCCGTGCGGAGGACGAGGGGCTGCGGGTGCCCGGCGCTGACCAACTGGATGGTGCCGACGGCCGGGTCCGCGACGGCGTAGGCGACCGTGACCAGCTGCTCGAGCCCGAGCCGCTCGAAGACCTGGTCGAGCGCGGCCATCACGGTGGCCGGGGACGGGTCGAGAGCGATCAGGGTGCGGATCGCCGAGCGCATCTGCGCCATCACCGACGCGGCCTCGACGCCACGGCCCATGACGTCGCCCACGAAGGCCGCGAGCCGGCCGGCGCCGAGATCCACCACGTCGTAGAAGTCGCCGCCGGCGTCGGTGCGCCCGGCGGGGAGGTAGGCGACGGCGGTCTCCCAGCCCGGGAGCTCGGGCAGCCGGTCGGGCAGCACCGCGTGCTGGAGCCGGAGCGCGACGTCGCGCAGCTCCGAGTGCAACTGGGCGGTGTCGATCGCGATCGCCGCGCGCCGGGCCAGCTCCTCGCCGAACACCCGGTCGGCCGGGCCGAACCGGCGGCTGCCCTCCCCGGTGACCCAGGTGATCACACCGAAGACACGGTCGCCGGTCCGCAGCGGACAGGACAGCACGCTGCGCGGCGACAGCGCCCGAAGCAGCCGCAGGTGCTCGTCGTCGACGGCGCGGCGGGCCAGCATCTCGTCGGTGACCTCGGCGACCAGCGCGGACCGGCCGGTGCTCAGCACCCCGGCCGGGCTGGCGGGGACGTCGGGGGAGGGCGGGTACTCCGTCTGCAGCCGCTCGACGAGCGGAGCGCTGTCGGGGTCGGCGTGCGCGAACGCGATGGTGCGCAGTCGTCCGTCCTCCGACACCACGATCGAGCACCAGTCCGCGAACCACGGCACCGCCGCCTCGGCCACCGCGGCCAGCGTGCTCTCGTAGTCGAGGTCGCTGGCGAGCCGCGCCGAGGTGTCGGCGAGGAAGGCCAGCTTCGACTCCCGGTCGCCGGCCTGCGCCTGCGCCTGGATCCGGTCGATCGCGTGCGCGCACATCTCGCTGAGCAGCGTGAGGAACACCAGCTCTGGCGCGTCGAACCGTCGCCGCCCCGGGAACGACATGGACACGACGCCGAGCTCGCGGTCGCCGACGACGAGCGGCAGGCACACCATCGAGCGCTCGCCCTCGGCCGCGCGCTCGAGGTCCGGGTACCGCGCGGTGATCTCGTCGCGCCCGACCAGGACGAGGGGCCGCCGGTTGCGCAGGCACTCGGCCGCCGGGGTGCTGCCGGCGCGCGGGTACGTCGACCAGCGACCGGCCACGCCCGGCGTACCGCCCCGGATCGCGACGAGTGCCAGCGTCTCGTCGTCGACCACCAGCGAGATCGACCCGACCGTCGCGCCGGCCGCGTCGGTCATCTGGTCGGTGACGACCCCCGCCACGTCGTCCACCGTCGTGGCGGCGAGCAGGTCGGAGCTCACCCGGGAGAGCCGGTTCAGCCTGCGGGTGAGGATCCGCGCGTGGCGGGTGTCCTCGGCGAGCACCAGCAGCCCGGAGACCCGGTCGCCGCCGTACGTCGGCGACCATGACGTCGCGAGCTCACGGGCGTGGTCCCCGGAGCAGAGCATGGTCAGCTCACCGGACCAGGTCGCCCCGGAGAGGACCCGGGCCGACACCTCGTCCGCCGCGCCCCGGTCGGACTCCTCGAAGAGCCGCTCGCGCAGCGTCGTGCCGACCAGGTCGTCGGGGCCGGAGCCGAACAGCGCGGTGGCGGCCGCGTTGGCGTGCACGATCAGCCCGGTGCCATCGGCCACCAGGGCGGCGACCATCAGGTCGTCGAGCAGCGCCGCGGACGGTTGCCACGCCATGGGCAGATGCTGCCACGATGGCGGTGCCGCCGTCGTGAGATCGGCGGAGCGGACGGCTCAAACCACCCGAACGGGGGTGCGCCGGGCGGTGAAGTCCCAGACCCGGTGGGACAGCCCGCGGCTGAGCCGGATGCAGCCGTGGGAGACGGCCAGGTCGGTGCCGAGGACCCAATCGGCGTGGATCTGCCTGCCACCAAACTTCGAGCGCGGGATCCGGTGGAAGCCGATGCCGCACGGCGCGAACCGCACGAAGTCGTCGAGCCAGACGGTGCCGCTGGTGGACTGGTTGCGCTTGATCCGGGCCGCGCGGCCGCAGTACGAGCCGACGGCGTACGCCCCGCGGTGCAGCACCCTCGGGTTGTCCACCATCGGTCCCTGCGCGGCGACGCCGCCCTTCGGACCGACCAGCCAGACCCAGTTCTGCCGCTGCGAGATGACGATCAGGCGGCCGTGCCCGGAGCGGCCCGGGACGGGCCGGTCGTCACAGCGCCGCGCGCGGTCGCCGTACAGCCGTTGGCGGGTGCGCGCGTCGAGGTGCCCGCTCTGGCGGATGCCCTCGCGGGACTGGAAGCGGATCACGGCGGAGCGGGCCTGCCGGTCGATCCGGCCGTCGGCCGGTCCGGCGTGGCAGTCCAGCGCGTTGAGCCGCTTCTGCGTCTTCACCGCCCAGTCCCGGGCGCCCGCGCCCTGCGCAGCGGCGGCCGGCGTCGTCGGGAGCAGGACGGCCAGGGCCGCGAGCAGCGCGACGGGGACGACGAGCAGGGCAGGAGGACGGCGCACCCGACCATCTTCACCACACGACCGGGTCGCTGGCCAGCACCACCCGGTCGCACCTCCCGCTCATCAATATGCGGGCTGCGGGCCCGAGGCGGGCCGCCCTAGCCTCGGGAACGTGCTCGACGCGGACTGGGGAGACCGTCCGCTGCTGCTGACGGTCGACGCCGACCCGCTGCAGCTGCGCCGGATCGAGAGCGAGCTCCAGCGGTCGTTCGGCAGCGACTACGGCATCCGCGGCGAGCTGCGCAGCGCCGACGCGGTGGCGACCCTCGAGGGCGCCCACGAGCGGGGCGAGCGGGTCGCGATCGTGCTCGTCGACGAGCAGGTCCCGGACGACGAGCGGGAGCGGATCTTCGCGACCGCGCGGAACCGCCACCCCGAGGCGCGGCGGGCGATGCTCGTGCCGTGGGGCGCGTGGGCCGACCGCGGCAGCGCGCAGCGGATCCTGCAGGGCGTCGCGGTCGGCGACATCGACTACTACGTGCTCAAGCCGTGGACGAGTCGCGACGAGCTGTTCCACCGCACCATCGCCGAGTTCGTCCAGGACTGGTCACGCAGCGAGCCGCACAGCTTCCGCGAGGTCGTCGTCGCCGCGCCACGCTCGTCGTCCCGGGCGTTCGCGATCAGCGACCTGCTGAGCCGGAACCGGATCCCGTACTCCTTCCAGGAGCGGGAGTCGCCGGCCGGGCAGGACGTTTTCGAGCGGTTCGGCCGCCCGGGCGGCGAGGTCGTCGTCTGGATGCGGGCGCTCGGCGACGTCGCGCTGGTCGACCCGACCGACGTCGAGATCGTCGAGGCATGGGGCCTGTCCACCAGGCTGGACGAGGACGAGCGCGAGTACGACCTGGTCGTCGTGGGCGCCGGGCCGGGTGGCCTGGCGGCCGCGGTGTACGGCGCCTCCGAGGGGTTGAGCACCCTGGTCGTGGAGCGAGAGGCGCTCGGCGGCCAGGCGGGCACCAGCTCGCTGATCCGCAACTACCTCGGCTTCTCCCGCGGGCTCCGCGGCTCGGAGCTGACCCAGCGCGGCTACCAGCAGGCCTGGGTCTTCGGCGCGCACTTCGTGCTGATGCGCGAGGTCGTGGGGCTCGCCCCGGAGAACGGACGGTTCGTGCTGGACCTCGCGGACGTGGGGCGGGTGACCACGCGGAGCGTGGTGCTCGCGAACGGCGTCGCCTACCGCCGACTCCAGGTGCCCGCGCTGGAGGATCTCGCCGGCCGCGGCGTCTACTACGGCGCCAACGTGTCCGCCGCGCACGCGCTCACCGGGCTGACGGCCGCGGTGGTCGGGGGCGGCAACTCCGCGGGTCAGGCGGTGCTGCACCTGGCCCGGTACTGCGACCGCGTGCACCTGGTGGTGCGCGGACCGTACCTGGAGGAGAGCATGTCGGCGTACCTGGTGAAGGAGATCGCCGCCGAGCCGGTGATCGAGGTGCTCACCGACAGCGAGGTCGTCGACGGTGGCGGCGACGGCCGCCTCGAGCGGATCACGGTCCGCAACCGGGTCACCGGCGCCGAGCGCGAGGTCCCGGTGGACGGCCTGTTCGTGATGATCGGGGCTCAGCCGCGCACGGACTGGCTGCCGGACGCCGTGCGGCGCGACGACCACGGGTTCGTCCTGACGGGCACGGACGTCGCCGCCTCGGGCGTCTGGAACCGGGAGCGGCCGCCGCAGGCGTTCGAGACCACGCTGCCCGGGGTCTTCGCCGTCGGTGACGTGCGCTGCGGCTCGGTGAAGCGGGTGGCGTCGGCGGTCGGCGAGGGCTCGGTCGTGGTCTCCCAGGTGCACCACCACCTGAGCACCCCCCATGGCTGAGGCGCGGACGACCAGCCGGCCCGCGGGCCGGCTGGTCGCGGGCGCGGCCGCCCTGCTGCTACCGCTGGCCGGGCTGGTGCTGCTGCTCACCCAGCCGCACCTGGACATGGCCTGGGAGGACCACCCGGCGCACTTCTGGCTGGTGTTCGCGACGGCGGCGGTCGCCGCCGGGCTCGCGTACGCCACCGGCGAGGCCGCCATCCGGCGCGGCGACGCGCGGGTGCTCGAGGTGTCGCTCACGTTCCTCGCGTCGGCCGGCTTCCTCGCCCTGCACGCGCTCGCCACACCCGGTGTGCTGCTCGACGCGAGCAACGTCGGGTTCGAGATGGCCACCCCCGTCGGCATCGCGCTCGGCTCCGTGTTTGCGGCGATCTCCTGCCTCGACGTACCGCCCGAGAGGTCGGCGGAGCAGGTCCGGCTGGGCCGCCGGCTGCGCTGGGGGCTGCTGGCGCTGATGGCGCTCTGGTGCGCGTGGTCGCTGGCCGAGCTGCCACCGCTCGACCGGCCGCCGACGAGCGCGGACAGCGTGACCACGGCGCTGGCGGCGCCGGCGATCGTCCTCTACGTGCTGAGCGCCGCGCGCTACGCCCAGCTGTGGTGGCGCCGCCCCGCCGTGGTGCTGGTGGCGATGCTCTCCGCTTTCGTGCTGCTGGCGGAGGCGATGGTGGCGATCGCGCTCGCCGACAACTGGCACCTGGCCTGGTGGGAGTGGCACGTGCTGATGCTGGCGGCGTTCGTCCTCGTCGCCCTCGGCGCCCGGGCCTCCTGGTACGAGGAGCGCTTCGCCGACCTCTACCTCCCGGCGACCACCTCCGGTACCCGTGAGATCAGCGTGCTGTTCGCCGACCTGCAGGGCTTCACGACGTTCTCCGAGGGCCACCACCCGGACGAGGTGACCTCGATGCTGAACGCCTACTTCGCCGCCACGGTGCCCGCGGTGGTCGGGCCGCACGGCGGCGACGTGGACCGGATCGTCGGCGACGCCCTGATGGTGACCTTCAACAAGCGCGGGGACCAGCCGGACCACGCCAGGCGTGCCGCGGCGGCCGGCCTCTCGCTGCAGGCCGCGGCGGCGCGGGTGCACGCCGAGCATCCGGAGTGGCCGGAGTTCCGCGTCGGGATCAACACCGGCTCCGTGTCCGTGAGCCTCCTCGGGGTCGCCGGCGGGCGCACCCACACGATCATCGGGGACGCCGTGAACACCGCGTCGAGGATCGAGGGACAGGCGCCAGCGGGAGGCGTCGCCATCGGGGCGGCCACGAAGGCCCTGGTCCCCGAGGCGACCACCTCACCGCTCGGGCCGCTGCACCTCAAGGGCAAGAGCGAGGCGGTGGAGGCGTACCTCCTCCTCGCGCTGCCGGAGCACGCCGACCAGTGACGGCCGGTGCCCGTCAGCGTCCGTCAGTGCCCGTCAGTGGCCGTCAGTGGAAGCTGCCGAGCCCCTCGCGCTCGAGCAGCATCGTGAGGCCGCCGTTCCAGAACGAGAACCCGGCGCCGGTGATCATCGCGAGGTCGAGGTCCTCGGCCGCGGCGACGACGCCCTCGTCCAGCATCCGCCTCGCCTCGTCGGCGAGCCCGGCCAGCACGCGGGTGCGGACCTCCGACGGCTCGAGGACGACGGGGTGCTCCGGCCTCTCCAGGAGCGTCTCGACCTCGGGGTCGATCGCGCCGTCCGGCCCGTAGTACGACGTCTTCCGCGCCGCCACGACGCGCTCGAGGGCGGGGGAGACGTAGAAGCGGTCGGGGAAGGCGCGGTGCAGCGTCTCGTTGTTGTGCAGCGCGATCGCGGGACCCACCAGCGACAGCAGCATGAACGGCGGCATCGGCACGACGCCCGCGAAGGCCGAGTCGACCACCGGCACCGACGTGCCCTCGTCGACGATCCGCCCGACCTCGCCCATGAACCGGCCGAGCAGCCGGTTGACGATGAACGACGGGCTGTCGTTGACCAGGATCGTCGTCTTCTTCAGTGCCTTGCCGGTCGCGAACGCGGTCGCCAGCGTCGCGTCGTCGGTCTTGTCACCCCTGACGATCTCGAGCAGCGGCATGACGGCGACCGGGTTGAAGAAGTGGAACCCGACCACGCGCTGCGGGTACTCGAGGTCGGCGGCCATGTCGGTGATCGACAGCGACGAGGTGTTGGTCGCGAGGATGCACTCGGGGGAGACGGACTTCTCGAGGTCGGCGAACACCGACTTCTTGACCGCCATCTCCTCGAAGACGGCCTCGATCACGAAGTCGGCGTCGGCGAAGGCCTCGCTCTTGTCAACCGCGCCGGTGACCAGCGCCTTGTGGCGGTTGGCCTTGTCGGGCTTGATCCGGCCCTTCGCGAGCAGCTTGTCGATCTCGGCGTGCACGTACGCGACGCCCTTGTCGACGCGCTCCTGGTCCAGGTCGGTCAGCACGACCGGCACCTCGAGGCGGCGCACGAACAGCAGCGCGAGCTGCGAGGCCATCAGGCCGGCACCGACGATGCCGACCTTGGTGACCGGGCGGGCCAGCGACCTGTCGGGCGCGCCGGCCGGGCGCTTGGCGCGCTTCTGCACGAGGTCGAAGGCGTACAGCGACGCGAGCAGCTCCGGTGTCTTCGACATCGCCTCGAGCGCGTCGTCCTCGCGGGCGAAGCCGGCGTCGCGGTCGCCGTCGCGGGCGGCGTCGATGAGCTCGACCGCGGTGCAGGCCGCCGGGCTGGCGCCGCCCGTCCTCGACTGCACCAGGTCGCGGGCGCGCTCGACCGCGGCGTCCCAGGCCGGGCCGCGGTCGATCTCCGGCCGGTCGACGACCAGCTCGCCGCTCAGCACGGCGTCCGCCCAGAGCAGCGATTGCTCCAGGAAGTCGGCGCCGGAGAACTCGGCGTCGGCGAGCCCGAGCTCGTACGCCGCGGCGCCGGTCAGGGTCTTGCCGTTGTTGAGCGGGTTCTCGAGGATCACGGTCACCGCCTTGTCGGCGCCGAGCAGGTTCGGCACCAGGAACGCGCCACCCCAGCCGGGGACCAGCCCGAGCATCACCTCGGGCAGGCCGAGCGCCGGGGCGCTGTCCATCACGGTCCGATAGGTGCAGTGCAACGCCACCTCGAGGCCGCCGCCCAGCGCCAGGCCGTTGACGAACCCGAACGAGGGCTTGCCGCCCTCACCCAGCTTGCGGAACACCGCGTGGCCGAGCTCGGCGATCACCCGGACGCCGTCCGGGCCGCCATCGGCAACGGAGGTCAGGTCGGCGCCGGCCGCGAGGATGAACGGCTTGCCGGTGACTGCGAGCGCGGTGATCTCGTCGTCGGCGAGCGCGGCGTCGATCGCCTCGTTGAGGGCGAGCAGCGACCGCGGGCCGAACGTGTTCGGCTTCGTGTGGTCCTCGCCGTTGTCGAGGGTGATCAGGCCGAGCGCGCCGGCGCGGGGCAGCCGCACCTTGCGCAGGTGCGCCCTCGTCACGCGCTCGGCGTCGGAGGAGATCTCCTGGGCGCGGGTGAGAAGAGTGTCGATGGCGGTCACGCGGCCGCTCCCTTCCAGCTCGGGTTCTCCCAGATCACGGTGCCGCCCATGCCGATGCCGATGCACATGGTGGTCAGGCCGTAGCGCACCTCGGGGTGCTCCTCGAAGGCCTTCGCGAGCTGGGTCATCAGCCGCACGCCGGACGAGGCGAGCGGGTGGCCCATCGCGATCGCACCGCCGTACGGGTTGACCCGCGGGTCGTCGTCGGCGATGCCGAAGTGCTCGAGGAACGCCAGCACCTGCACGGCGAACGCCTCGTTGACCTCGAACGCGCCGATGTCGTCGATGGTGAGACCGGCCTGCTTGAGCGCCTTCTCGGTCGCCGGGATCGGGCCGGCGCCCATCACCTCCGGCTCGACGCCGACGAAGCCGTAGGACACCAGTCGCATCTTGATCGGCAGCCCGAGCTCGCGGGCGGTGTCCTCGTCGGCGAGCAGCGCGGCGGTGGCGCCGTCGTTGATGCCGGCGGCGTTGCCCGCGGTCACCTTGCCGTGCGGGCGGAACGGCGTCTTCAGCGCCGCCAGGTCCTCGAGGGTCGTGCCCGGCCGCATCGGCTCGTCGCTGACGGCCAGGCCCCAGCCCTCCTCGGCGGAGCGGGTCGCGACCGGCACCAGGTCGGGCTGGAGCTTCCCGGTGTCGTACGCCGCCGCCGTCCTCTGCTGCGAGCGCACCGCGTAGGCGTCGACGCGCTCCTTGGTGATCGTCGGGTAGCGGTCGTGCAGATTCTCGGCGGTCTTGCCCATCACCAGCGCGTCGGGGTCGACCAGCCGCTCGGACATGATCCGCGGGTTCGGGTCGACGCTCTCACCCATGGGATGGCGGCCCATGTGCTCGACGCCGCCGGCGATGGCGACGTCGTACGCGCCGAACGCGATGCCCGACGCGGTGGTGGTCACCGCGGTCATCGCGCCGGCGCACATCCGGTCGATCGCGTAGCCGGGGACGCTCTGCGGCAGCCCGGCGAGCAGCGCGGCGGTGCGGCCGATGGTCAGGCCCTGGTCGCCGATCTGGGTGGTGGCGGCGACGGCCACCTCGTCGACGCGCTCGGGCGGCAGCGACGGGTTGCGGCGCAGCAGCTCGCGGATGCACTTGATGACGAGGTCGTCGGCACGGGTCTCGGCGTACTGGCCCTTGGCCTTGCCGAACGGCGTGCGCACGCCGTCGACGAAGACGACCTCTCGCAGCTGTCGGGACACGGACATGGTTGAGGGGTCTCCTTGGGTGGTCGGGATGCGGTCAGGTTACCCCGCAGTAACAACACGGTCACCCGCCACCCGTGTGACGTCGCCCTCGCCGATACCCTTGCGCCCATGCCCGACCGCCTGGTGCACATCGTCGATGACGTCCCCGAGCTCGACGACCTCTCGTCGCTGACGATGGTGCTCGTGCTGGACGGGTTCCTCGACGCCGGCCACGCCGCCAGCCGCGCCGCCCAGCACCTGATCGACCTCTCGGACGGCCGCGTGGTCGCGACCTTCGACATCGACGAGCTGCACGACTACCGCGCCCGCCGGCCCCCGATGTCGTTCGTGCGCGACCACTACGCGTCCTACGACCCGCCCCGGCTCGTGGTCCGGCTGCTCGACGACGCCGGCGGCACGCCGTACCTGCTGCTGCACGGGCCGGAGCCGGACACCCGCTGGGAGGCGTTCTGCGTCGCGGTGCGCGACGTGGTCGAGCGGTTCGGCGTGACCCGCGTGGTCGGGATGGGCTCGGTGCCGATGGCGGTGCCGCACACCCGGCCGATCGCGATCACCCACCACGCCAACAACCCCGGCCTGCTGACCGGCGAGAGCCCGTGGCGCGGCGAGCTGCGGATCCCCAGCAGCGCCCAGGCGCTGCTCGAGGTGCGGCTCGGGGAGTGGGGCCACGACGCGATGGGCTTCGTGGCGCACGTGCCGCACTACCTGGCGCAGATGGACTATCCGCGGGCCGCGGCCGCGCTGCTCGAGCAGGTCGAGATCGCCGGCCGGCTCACGATCGACCTCTCCGGGCTGCGCGCCGAGGCCGAGGACACCGAGGCCGAGATCACGCGCTACCTCGCCGCGAACGAGGAGGTCGCGGAGGTCGTCGAGGCGTTGGAGCGGCAGTACGACGCGTTCGAGCGCGCCGAGGAGAGCGGCTCCAGCCTGCTCGCGCAGGACCAGCGGCTGCCGACGGGCGAGGAGCTCGGCAAGGAGTTCGAGCGGTTCCTGGCCGGGCTGGACGGGCCCGAGGACGAGCCGGGCGACGGGGAGCGGGGCTGATGCCGCGCGACGCCGACGAGCTCGTCGCGCTGCTCGACCTCGAGACGATCGACGACGACCTGTTCCGGGGCGCCCAGATGCCGACCACCCGGCCCGTGGTGTTCGGCGGGCAGGTCGCCGCGCAGGCGCTGGTCGCCGCGTCGCGAACCGTCGACGCGCCGTACGCCGTGCACTCGCTGCACTCCTACTTCCTCCAGCCAGGCGACCCGACGGCGCCGACCATCTACGACGTCGAGAACCTGCGCGACGGCCGGTCGTTCGTCACCCGCCGGGTGATCGCCCAGCAGCACGGGCGGCCGATCTACGCGCAGACGCTGAACTTCCACAAGGACGAGGCCGGCTACGAGCACCAGGAGCCGATGCCCGAGGTCCCGTCGCCGGACGAGGCCCGGCCGGTTCGCCGACGCGCCGACGACGAGCAGCACGCCGACCAGTGGGACGTCGTCGACCTCCGGGTCGTCGGGACGTCCGCCGACGGCGAGCTCGAGCCCGATCGGGAGCGGCCCGCGCGGCAGCGGGTCTGGGTCCGGGTGTCGTCTCGGCTGCCCGACGACCCGTTCTGGCACACGGCGGCGTTCACGTACCTGTCGGACATGAGCCTGACGGGCGCGGCGCTGTCGGCCCACGGGCTGCGCCTCGGGGCCGGCGACGTGTTCGTGGCGTCGCTCGACCACACGGTCTGGTTCCACCGGCCCTTCCGGGCCGACGAGTGGTGGCTCTTCGACCAGGTGTCGCCGGCGGCCACCGGTGGCCGCGGTCTGGTGCTCGCGCGGGTGTTCGACCGGGGCGGAAACCTCGTCGCCTCGGTCGCGCAGGAGGCCCTGATCCGCCCGCGGAAGGCCGCGTCGTGAACCCCACCGCGGAGCTCGTCGACCTGCTCGACCTGGAGGAGCTCGACACCGACCTGTTCCGCGGCAAGCAGCCCGAGTCCGTGCGGGCCCGCGTGTACGGCGGCCAGGTCGCGGCGCAGGCGCTGATCGCGGGCCTGCGCACGGCGCCGCCGGAGTACGCCGTGCACTCGCTGCACTCCTACTTCCTGCTGCCGGGCGACTACACGGTGCCGATCGTGTACGACGTCGAGCGGCCCCGCGACGGCCGCTCGTTCGTGACCCGGCGCGTGGTCGCCCGCCAGCACGGCCGGCCGATCTACTACCAGTCGCTCAGCCTCCAGCGGCCCGAGGAGGGCTGGGAGCACCAGGACGCGATGCCGGAGGTCGCCCCTCCCGAGAAGGGCATGGACCTGCTCGAGGTGATGCGCAAGGGCGGCAACGCCGAGGCCGACGCGCTGGGCAAGGAGTGGGGCTCGCTCGACGTGCGCTGGCTCGGCAACACCCGCTACGGGCTCGACCCGGACGGAGGGCACGTCTCCCAGGCGCGGATGTGGGTCCGCATGCGCGACGGCCTGCCCGACGATCCGGCCCTGCACACCGCGGCGTTCACCTACGCCAGCGACGTGAGTCTGCTCGGCGCGACGCTGGCGGCGCACGGCGGCAACCCGGCCAAGACCCAGATGGCGTCGCTGGACCACTCCATCTGGTTCCACCGCCCCGTCCGCGCCGACGAGTGGTGGCTCTACGACCAGTGGTCGCCGTCCGCGCAGGGCGGCCGCGGCCTCGCCTTCGGCCGGGTCTTCACCGAGGACGGCACGCTGGTCGCGACGGTGGCCCAGGAGGGCCTGATCCGCCCGCGGCACGACGGCTACACGGGGCCCGGCCAGGCCTGACCATTCGCCGTTCGCCCCCGGCCCCGAGCTTCCCGGTGGTAGAAGTTCGGGCATGGTGGGGGACGTCGCGCGCTGGCGCATGCAGATGGGGTCGGGGATCCGGCCGTGGGTGGACCACCCTGGAATGGTCCACTCAGTGGACTCGGCCAGCTGGCTCGTGCTGAGTGGCCTCCCGAGCCCGGACGTGAACATGGCGCTGGTCTACGACGACGACCCCGCCGTGCTCGCCCGCGCGGTCCGGCGGATCGACGAGGTCGGTGCGCCGGCACTCGTGCTGCTGGCCGGCCGCGGCGTCGATCGCGCCGCTGACCTGGCGGACCCGTGGCTGAACGTGGGAGAGATGCCGATGATGGCGATCGACCTCGACGCCGCGGTACGCCGGCCCGACGCCCGGGTGCGCCGGGCCGGGCCGGAGGATCGCGAGGCGGTCGTCGGCCTGCTGGCGGACGCCTTCCAGATGACCCCGGACGTCCTCTCGATCTGTGTGGCACCGCTCGACCGGCCGAGCGACGTGATGGCCATCTGGCTGCTCGAGGACGGTGGCGAGGCCGTGTCGACCGTGACGACGACGCGGACCGACGACGCCGTCACGATCTGGTGCATGGGGACGCCGGAGCGGTGGGCCCGGCGCGGGTACGGCAGCGCGATCCTGGCGGCCGTGCTCGACCACTACCACGCCCTTTCCAGCACATTGGGATCCTAAGCTTAGAATTCCACGTGGACAAGTTGTCGC